>Ga0180433_10002773_pt1 | contig 26511 bp, 22 predicted proteins | sample SS_ome_8_FD_132980 | JGI IMG/M metagenome (GOLD analysis project Ga0180433, IMG submission 132980) | Hypersaline lake sediment archaeal communities from the Salton Sea, California, USA - SS_1_D_1 metaG | ecosystem: Environmental > Aquatic > Non-marine Saline and Alkaline > Hypersaline >... | reverse complement strand
TGTTAGCTGTTAGCTGTTAGCTGTTAGCTGTTAGCTGTTAGCTGTTAGCTGTTAGCTGTTAGCTGTTAGCTGTTAGCTGTTAGCTGTTAGCTGTTAGCTGTTAGCTGTTAGCTGTTTGATGTTAGTGAATCCCGTATTCCCCTTATACCCTTATACCCTTATACCCCGGTTATTTGAGTATTGTTTTAAGTTCTGGTAATTTCAGAACGAGGGCATTTATAATATCTGCTTTTGACACACCATCGGCAGGTACTATCAAGATTGTATCATCCCCGGCTATTGTACCCAGTATCTCAAAAATGTCCATCTCATCAATATTCGACGCAATGCCATTAGCATACCCCGGTGTTGTTTTTATCAGTAACATGTTATTTGAAAACCCTGCAGATATTATTTCTCCGGTATTCAGGCTCTTTCGTTTTTTTCTTTCAGCATCTTTCACTTTTTTACCGGGCATAGCATATACAAACCCTTTATCCTTATCAGGTATTCTTGCCACTCCCAGGGTTTTAAGGTCACGTGAAAGTGTTGATTGTGATACTATAACACCTTTTCTTTTAAGTCTTTTATACAGGTCATCCTGTCCTGACACCTTATGCTTTTCAATGATATCCCTGATCTCAATCAGTCTTTTTGTTTTATTTTCCATAATAATATGAATATTTATTCATTTTTACTGCAAATATATGCATTTATTTTTAAATCACAAATTATGACATATTATTTTTGAAATTAATATAAAAAGCTATTGTAAATAAAAATCCCGCAGACAGGCTAAATCAGTGTATTGTAGTATTCAACCAGATTTATAAGACCGGATTCCTGTTTTATATGTATTTTGTTCTTTTTGATATAGGACTTCAGTTGCTCTTTTTTTTCCGGCAGCAGTTTATACAGTTGCTTTTTTCCCGGTTTAAATGTAATTGCTTTTTCCTTATTATTATCTTTTTTAAGGACATAATATTCTTTTTTGGAGTATCTGTAATTTTTGATCCCCGCAGACATGGCATTATTATAATTTGGTTCAAGAAGGACGCACATATATTTTTTTAGCAGACTTAATTTCCCTTGTGTAATCACTTTCAAATAACCCTTTTTCATTTCATCATTGTGGATATAATCGGAATAGATAAACGTGTCATTATGGAACACCACATAATTCACTCTTTCAGGTTTGTAAATAGCCTTGTATTCATTATTATAGTGGATCTCCATCTCCTCTTTATAGATATTATAGCGAAACTCCAGGCCACTGATTTTCAAGGTATCATCAACTATCATATAGCCTTTTTTATAATCATCATTCAGATATGGTGATCCAATAATATTTTCATTAGATTTCCCGGCATCAGGTATAAAAAAACAAATGACACCTGCATTTGTAACATAATCAAAGAACTGGAGCGTATTAGTATTATCTTTAGTTTTCTGTGGAAAACAGATATGATTTATTGTAATAAGTAGTATAAGAAATAATATCCTCATTGAATTATTTAATATTTTTATTTTTAGACACGAGGTCTGAACGTTTATCAAGCAGCTTGTTGATCTCGTCATTTGTAATATCTTTTTCAGAAAGAGCCTGTTCGATCTTCCTGATATTGTCTTCCACTCCGGGCATATTCTTCCTCTCCTCCCCCAGTTCTTCCCTGAGTTGATTTACCAGGTCAGAGAGCATATCTTTAATAGGTGATCCGAATTGCTCCACAAGGTCATCCGTAAGTTCGTCTTTGATTAATTCATAATTACTGACAAGCAGATCAAGGTTTTTCATGTAGGACATTTCTATTTCGGGCATATCTTCTTTAGAAATATTATTTCTAAACTTTTTAAACAGTTCGATAAGCTTGTCCAGGTTTCTTTTTATTGATTCGTTGTCATTGGTCATTGGTCATTAGATAATTGGTCATTAGGAAAATTACTTATTCCCTTTCAAGTGTGAATTTCCAGCTACAGTACCATTCTTTTGGGTGTTTATCAGGTGGGCATCCTATACATTCTGTTTTAATATCCGGGTCAATAGTTTCCGCAAAAGTGGTAAACTCCACTGTACCTCCTGACTTGCAAGGATAATCATCAAGCCCTTTCCTGTTTCTTGCATACTGCACCCTGCAGGTATTCATACGGAAGATAAAACTATCAGGGGTTTCATCTGATATAGATTGCACATTTACAGCGGCATAAAGTCGATATCCCAGTGCATTTTTCAGGCCTTCAAGTCCCGGTTTTCCGGGCATATTCAGGAATCTTTTGATGGACCATGCTTCAAAGGGTGAAAACTGCCCCCAGCATGAATCATTACATCGTTTGGCATCATTCATGCCCCTGGTAAATTCCACTGCCTGGAACCATACACCGTCATTTGCAAGCCAATTGGCAGATATGCTTTCCTTAAGGACAGCCAGTTTCTCATCTGACATATTCAGCAATGGCACAGGGATATCCTCATCCATTTCAAATTCAAGCTTTTTTGACAGTCTTTTAAGTTGTATATTAAAACTGCGATCACATACTGCTTTAAGGATATCAAAAGCTTTTTCTCTGCCAAGCTGATGTTGCACTTCCGCATACCACATTGCATGATGCATCATGGCACGATGCATATAATCCATTATAAGGCGTACTGTATCTTTTTTATCCATTGGAAAACTATATAAAGAGGAAATAAACAACCCTCACATAATACTAAGAACCATATATCCAACCCTGAAGTAGAGTCTGCCTGCTGTCGGACACACTTCAGGGTTAGTTCGATTTAATAATTTTATTTCGCTTCCGCTTCTAAAACTATAATCTCACTAACACCCGATATACCGGGAGATCACCATTCTCTGTATCTCTGATGTACCTTCTCCAATCTGCAGCAATCTCTGGTCTCGGTAAAACCTTTCCACTCCATAGTCTTTCATCAGTCCGTAGCCACCATGGATCTGCACGGCTTCATCAGCAACTTCCTTTGCAACCTCAGAGCAGTATAGTTTGGACATTGCTGCTTCTTTAGCATAGGGTTTTTTATTATCAATAAGCCAGCAGGCTTTATAAAGCAGGTTCCTTGCCAGTTCAACCTTTGTTGCCATATCTGCGAGTTTAAATGCTATGACCTGGAATTTACAAAGGGGTTTACCGAACTGTTTTCTTTCCTGTGAATACTGCAATGCAGCCTCATAAGCTCCCTGTGCGCATCCCAATCCCATAGCAGCTATCGAAAGTCTTCCGCCATCAAGTGTGCTTAGCATTATTTTAGAACCTTCGCCTCTTTTTCCAACAAGATTTTTCTCCGGCACCTTACAATCATCAAAATACAATTCTGATGTATTAGATGCTCTCCACATCAGTTTCTGGTGCATGGCTCTCTGCGTAAAACCGGGAGTATCGTTATCAACAATTATCACTGAATATTCCTTTTTACCATCTTTTTCTCCTGTTATAGCCTGAACTATAGTTCCTTTTGTCATTTCAGTGGCACCATTGGTAATAAATATTTTCGAACCGTTAATGATCCACTGTCCATCTTCGAGTACAGCAGTAGTTTTTGTACCTCTTGAATCAGATCCGGCTTCAGGTTCAGTCAATCCGAAGCTCCAGAGATTCTTACCGGCGCATAGGTCCGGAAGGTATTTCATTCTTTGTTCCTCATTGCCAAAATAATACAGGGGATGTATTCCCAGTGAGTTCCCTGCTGCTATTGTTGCTGCATGAGAGCCGTCAACCCTTGCCAGCTCTTCAACGGCTATGATATAAGAAAGATAGTCAAGACCATGTCCGCCGTATTTTTCAGGCAGTACCATTCCAAACAGCCCCATCTCTCCCATTTTCTTTGTAATCTCTTCAGAAAACTCTTCATTCTCATCCAGTTCCTGTGCTACAGGTTTGATCTCGCGCTCTGCAAAATCACGTACTGATTCCCGGATAAGTTCATGTTCTTCAGTTAAGTACATACCAAATTAGTTTAAAGTTTATAAAGCTAATAAAGTTGGAGGTTCAGTTACCTATCTGAACCTTCAACTTCAGTGTACTAATAATTTACTTAGGATTAACCGGCATTTAAATTATATGCCTACATCAGGAACGAATTTATACGAATACATTATCATACCTGTTTTACCTTCTTCGTTCATTCTCCTGAACTTAGACACAACGCGGTCGCCTATTTTCAGGTTATCCGGTTCACAATCAGTGATCTGTCCCATCACCTTTACTCCTTCGTCAAGTTCAACAATGCCCAGGGCATAAGGCGCCTGATCGGTAAATCCTTCGGGCGCAGTTCGTATAATAGTGTAAGTATCTATTTTACCGTTTCCTGATAAATTTATAGTATCAAATTCCTTACTGCCACATTCAGGACAAACAAGCCTTGCCGGGAAAGAAATGAACTGGCATTTCTTACATTTTGTCGCTTCCATCCTGTAGCGTTGAGGAATTTGCCTCCAATGTTTCGGTACTTGCATTTTATTTAAGATTAAATTTTGTTAATAATAATAAATAACAGCCATGCCTTCTCCGCCATCTGGCAGATCCGGCAGGCAAAGCGGACATCTTATCTGATTTCCAGCACATGGCTTACACTGCTTCCGCCTGATCCTCCCATATTTTGGGTGATCGCTGCTCTTGCATTTTTAATCTGGCGTTTATCAGAAGTTCCCCTTAATTGTGATACACATTCGCATATCTGGGCAACACCTGTTGCTCCAACGGGATGTCCTTTGGATTTCAGTCCTCCTGACGGGTTGATCGGAAATGCACCATCCAGTGCAGTCATTCCGTCAATCGTAGCAGGGCCACCCTGTCCGGGTTCAACAACACCCATGGCTTCCATAGCACATATCTCTGCTATAGTAAAACAATCGTGCACTTCTGCAAAATTCATATCCTTAATAGTCTTACCTGCCATTTGCAATGCACGCTGGGCAGCTGCCTGAACAGCTTCGAGCTTAGTAAGGTCTTTTCTCTGGCTCAATGCTATTGTGTCTGTTGCATGACCAACGCCAGTGATCACCACCAGCGGCTGTTTATTTAATTTTTTAGCTTCTTCAACAGTTGTCAGAAGCACAGCTGCAGCGCCATCAGTTACCGGAGAACAGTCGAACAGTCTTAACGGATCGGCTATCAATTGTGAATTTAACACAGTATCCCTTGTTATCGCCATAGGGAACTGTGCTTTCGGGTTAAGGCTTCCGTTCCTGTGATTTTTCACAGCTACTTCTGCAAGCTGATCCCTTGTTGTTCCGTACTTCTCCATATGGGCCCTGGCTATCATTGCGTACAGTCCGGGAAATGTAACTCCGTGAAAAGCTTCATTATCCTGATCTGCTGCGGTTGCAAGTGCATAAGTTGCGACATCACCGCTGACATCATTCATCTTCTCAACTCCAACGGCAAGGACATAATCTGCCATGCCTGATGCTACTTCAACAAATGCTGTGCGTACTGCAAGTCCTCCTGATGCACATGCTGATTCAACACGTATTGACGGAGTAAGAGGTCTTCCCAGATAATCCGGGACTAAGCTTGCAAGGTGCTCCTGTCCATTGAACAGTCCGGAACTCATAGATCCGACTGTCATGGCATCGATGCGGTCTGTACCGGCATCTTCAAAGCATAGTAATGCGGCTTCTACAGCAAGATCCCTCAAGGATTTTTCCCATAGCTCGCCCCATTTCATCATTCCTGTTCCTATAATTGCTACATCTCTCATAATATATTACCTCCTATTCTGGTTTAAGGATTTTCCTCCTGAACTTGGCATACGCTCCATATTCAAGATAATATTTATTTTCATTAAGCTGTTTTTTCACCAACGGAGCCTTGTCAAGCACACCAGGTAATTTATCCGTTGCTTTAAAAACAAAAGCATCGCTACCTGATCCGGAACCGTATGAGCAAACCAGTATAGTTTCTCCCGGTTTTGCTTCATCCAGAGTGGCTGCCAACCCTACCGGCGATGATCCCGAATAAGTATTACCGAGGAAAGGTGTTACCAATCCGTGTTTATATTGCTCCTCTTTAAAGCCTAATTGCTTTGCTACAGTTGTGGGAAATTTTCCATTTGGCTGATGAAATACAACATAATCCAGATCTTCCGGCTTAAGGTTAAGCTTCTCCAGCATGGCTGTAGTTGCTCCTCTGACATGCCTGAAATATGCAGGTTCACCTGTGAACCTTCCGCCGTGTTCCGGATAATGAGCATGTTCGCGGCGCCAGAAGTCGGGTGTATCAGTCATATAACAATGAGTATCCACCAGTTCGGCAATAACATTATCTGATCCCATTATAAACGCAGCTGCTCCTGCTGCTGCAGAATACTCTAAAGCATCTCCCGGAGCGCCCTGTGACGTGTCAGCTCCAATGCCCATTGCATACTTTACTACTCCGGACTTAACCAGATGAAGGGCAATGAACATACCTTCAGTCCCTGCCTTACAGGCAAACTCAAGGTCAGCAGTATGCACATAAGGACATGCTCCCAGCGCTTCAGATACAATAGTACCTGTCGGCTTTACAGCATAAGGATGGGATTCGCTTCCCACATATACTGCACCGATCTCCTGTGGATCAATTTCAGCCCTTTTCATAGCATTTCGTGCTGCATTTACTGCCAGGGTTGCACAATCCTCATCAGGAGCAGGTACCGACTTTTCATTAAGACCCAATCCCTTTTTGAATGCAGGTGCGTCAGCACCCCAAACTTTAGCTATCTCTTCAACTGCTATCCGATAGCGGGGGATTTGAGTCCCATATCCTACTATACCAACCATTAATACCTCCTTTTATTAAATTTGAAACAAATAATTTTTAATTTGTAATTTCTAATTTCTAATTGCATTATGGGGGATGTGAACTTAATACAATTTATTTAAATAATCAAAATATTTTTTCAGAAAAAAGACAGGTATCCTTCATTAACAAAGAATCCGGGATCAATAACCAATAATTACAAGGAAGATTACCGATAAATAGAGATCATCATATCAACACCAGGTCTGATGCCGCCACCCATCCGACATTGCCATCACTGAGCTTTATTTCCACCCATTCACCAAGTGCTTCAGTAATAGTAACCTTTGTTCCCTCATGTATCACAAACAGATCAGTACCACTTTCATCAGGTGAGCTCTTCACAGTAACGGCAGGTGTGAATATTATTGCAGTATCACGGTTGGTGACCTTTTCCTTTTGCTTATATGAAAAAGAAAAAGCTGCGATAGAGAAAATAAAAATAAGGATGCTTATCCAGAATGATATCTTTTTCAATACAATGATCCTGCTGTAAAGGAATATGGATAATAAAAGAAGAAAAGCCACAAAAGCAATAATACTGATCATTGCCCACATATCTGTTGAGAAGGTATTAGTTATTTTCTTTATCCAGGTATTTACAAAAAATTCCGGGATCATATCTATCTTGTCTATCACCAGTTTTTCTGCAACCCGCAGATTATGTTCTATATCCTCATCATAAGGATCAAGAATTTTTGCCCTCTCATAATTTAGTATGGCATAAGTGATCTTATTGGATTTATAATATGCATTACCCAGGTTATAATACAGTTCCGAAGCTTCATACCCGTTATCAATAATACTTTGATACAGTTCTATAGCCCTTTCGTACTCTCCCCTGATATAGCATTCATTCGCCGAATCAATAACTTCACTATGGTCTTCAGCAGCCAGAGGCAACCAAAAAAGCACAAACAATATTAAATAAACGAAAACCTTCATTCTGGTAATAGAATAAAAACCATTTAACCATTTAACCATTTAACCATTAAAATCATCTCAAACTCCTTTCAAACCTACCTATAATCTTACCGGCGTCGGAATATGCTGTTTCCATCTGCTGTGCTTCGTCAGCAGGGGCATATCTCGCAAACTGGCACATATCCGTAATTCTTTCAAAATCATTGATCAGTTCCTTATCAATATTTTGTTTTTCAAGCATTTCCTTCACATTATCTTTTGAAAGGCTAGCTACCTGAATCCCCAGCTTATCACCCAGATACAACCACAGAGCTTTCAGCAGTTCATCATAAAATTCTTCTTTATTATTTTGTTTAAGGTGCATATATGCTGTTCTAAGGCGCTTCCTGGATATCTTATTTGCTTTACGATGTTTTACCAGCATAATATTGGAATTACGTTTTATCTGGTTTCTGCGCAAAACGAATATTACCAGGAATGCCAGCAGGCTTGCGGAATATGTAAGGTAAAAATTTACCGAGCCGAATAATGTTGTACCTATACGTGCAAGCTTGAAATCATTCTTTTTAATAAAATGAATATCACTTCCGATAAATTTCACATCTTCTTTTCCAAAGCCACTGATAACATTTGTGGTTTCTGTCTCATCACCTTTCGTTACATTAATAATGAATTCGTCAGAAGATATTGTTTTATATTTTTTCAATCGTGTGTCGAAATAGCTGAATACCAGCGGCGCTATCCTGAATTTCCCTGCATGTCTCGGAATAATGAGATATTCAAACACTTTACTTCCTGACGAACCGCTTACCGAATTTTTCACATTTGCCGCTATTTCAGGGTCATACGTCTCAAAATCAGGCGGAAAATCAATATTCAGCGGATCAATAAGTTTAACATTCCCGTTTCCTGATATTTTCACTTTAAGTGTAACAGCATCATTGGTTTTGACATCTGTTTTATCAATAACCGCTTTCATATCAAAATTACCGACAGCTCCGTTAAAGCTCTCAGGTTTGTTCGGTGGTAATGGTTTTACAGTGATCTTAACAGGTGTGCTTTTTACTTTTTTATTAACCCTTTGGTAGGATCCGAAAAAATCATCGAAAATACTGTGAGATCGCCTTTTAATTCTTTTCCTGACAGCACAATCCAGTTCAAAAGGTTCAACAGTTATCACTCCTGACCTCTGGGGAAATAATATGGATTTTTTCATCAAACCAACATTATATATCTGTCCACCTACATTTTCCCTGTGCAATGATACCTGGGAAGGTGTTTCGATCTCCTGTGCATAAAAACCGTCATATGAAGGAAATTTCATATTGTTAAAACCCATCAGGTCAAGCCTTGTATAAACCTTTATTGTAACAATTATATGTTCTCCCTGATAAACGTTTGTCTTATCCGCGATCACTCTTACAAACAAATCTTCATTACTTACGTTCCCAGCCTGTTCATTTTTCTGTTGCTGCTTATGCTCAGGTACAGGCAGATTACCTTTTACTACTTCAATATTTAATGTATTGGATTTATATTGCTTTCCCTTAACTGTAACAACAGCTTCGCTGACAGTGTAATTGCCTTCCTTAACTGCTTGCAGTATGCAGGTAAAAGTGTAAGTTACGTTCTGGCTCATCTGTCCGTTTATTATCTGGATACTGCTACTCGAAGATGTATGCGGTCCGGCAAGGACATTAAAATCACCCAGATCAGGCATTTTAAATCCCGATCCTTTTGCATTAACGACAAATTTAAGATGGAACTGCTCACCTACAGCAACTACTTTGGGGGCAGAAGCAGTAAAACTTACATCATCCTGCCCGAAAACGCTGCATGTAATCATTAAAAATAAAAATATGTTCAGGACCTTTCGCATCAATTTACAAATATAATACTATTCACTGTTCGATTGTTTCATTGTCAAATTATCAAATTGTCAAATTATCAAATTTCCAAATTAGAGTCACCAGTCCTTTTCTATTTTAACCTTTTTAGCTTTAGCCTTTTGCTTTTCAAGTTTTTCCAGAACTTCTTTCTCATCATTTTCCAATGCTTCCAGCAACCGTTTTGCATCCTCCTCTGATATCTGTTGTTGTTGCTCTTGCTGTTGCTCTTGCTCTTGCTCTTGCTCTTGCTCTTGCTCTTGCTCTTGCTGCTCTTGCTCTTGCTGTTGCTCTTGCTGCTCTTGCTCTTGCTCTTGCTCTTGCTCTTGCTCTTGCTCTTGCTCTTGCTCTTGCTGTTGCTGATTTTGCTGTTGCTGTTTTTTCAGCATGTGCTGCGCAAAGGCCAGGTTATATTTCGTCTCCATATCTGCAGGATTATTCCTTAATGCATTTTTATATGCCTCTATGCTTTCCTCTATCTTGCCGGAACTTAACAGGGAATTTCCAAGATTATGATATATGTGCGATAATCTGGTCTTATCTTTCTCCGAATTAGCCAGCACTTTAAACTCATTGGCAGCATCCTGGTACTTTCCTTGTTTGTAGAGCGCATCTCCAAGATTAAATGAACCTTCATAAGAGTCAGGGCAGTTCTCCAATGCCTTTCTGTAAGATATCTCCGAATTATTAAAACCAACAGAGTCAACCTTTGTAGTATCTTTATAGGCTTTGTCAAAATAACGATTTCCCTGCCTGATATATTTCCTCTCTTTCTGAGAAAAACAGGCAGTTGACAATATGATCACCAAGCTTAAAGTAAAACTATATTTTAACATGTCTTAAGTCCTGATATTAAATATATTAATCTTACTTAATAATTTGTTTTTTCTTTCCAGTATAACAAAATCCAGCAATAAAAGAAACAATACTATTGCAAAAACATACTGGAATCTGTGTTCATAATCTTTATACACTTTTGCTTCTATTTCTTCTTTTTCCATTTTATTTATCTCATCGAACAATGAATTCAGTCCTGCCTGGGTATTGCTTGCCCTGATATACACTCCCTCTCCTGCTTTCGCTATCTGTTTCAGCATATTCTCATTAAGTTTTGATATGATCACTTCACCGGTTTTATCTGTTCTGAAAGTACTTTGTCCGTAAGGTCCTGCAACAGGTATCGGAGCTCCTTTAGCAAGTCCCATGCCAATAGCATGAACAGCAATACCTTCTTCGCATGCCTTTGTTGCCATTTGTATAGCGTCATCTTCGTGATTTTCACCATCAGTAATAACAATAATAGCTTTACTCTTTTCATTATCAGCAGTAAAGCATTTCATAGCAAGTTCAATAGCAGAACCGATAGCTGTACCCTGTTTCGGCACTATGCCGGGATTAACTCCCAGCAGGAACATTTTTGCAGCTGCATAATCAGTAGTTATGGGAAGCTGCACATAAGCTTCACCGGCAAAGACCACAAGGCATATCCTGTCATTATGAAGTCTGTCAATGAGTTTTGATATTGCTCTTTTTGCTCTTTCAAGACGATTAGGCTGAATATCCTCAGCCATCATACTATTGGATACATCAAGTGCAATAACCAGTTCAACACCTTCACGTTTCACCTCTTCAAGCTTTGTTCCGAACTGGGGACCGGCAATACCAAATACCAGAAATGCAAATGCCAGTATAATTATTATAAATTTAATAACCGGTCTGCTGTTCGACACTTCTTTCATTAATACGGAAATAATACTGATATCCCCATACCTTTTTATTGCTCTTTTCCTCATTTGCCTGGCAATAACAAAAAGCAGTACTATCACGGGCACTGCCAGTAATACATATAAAAGCTCTATGTGTGCAAACCGAAACATAAATTTCAATTTCTAATTAATCTAATTGATCTAATTAACCTAAATAAATCTCAAATCCCAAATTTCAAAATTAAGGAATTCCTCTAAATATAGTATTTCTCAGAATTATTTCTATTATCAGCAATGCTCCTGCTATTACTGCAAATAAAAGATACTCCTCATGTTTTTTACTATACTTCTTCACATCCACCTTTGATCTTTCCAGCTTATCAATTTCCTTATATATCTCTTTCAGCTTTTTATTATCCGTAGCCCTGAAATACTTACCGTCTGTCATCTTTGCTATATCTTTCAGCACATCTTCATCAATCTCAACCTCCATATTCTGAATAACTGTACCTCCAAACCTGCTCGGTACAGGATATGGTGCCATACCTCTTGTTCCTACTCCGATCGTATATACCCTGATACCATAGGTCTTTGCAATTTCTGCAGCAGTGACGGGCGCTATTTCGCCCTGGTTATTAACACCATCTGTAAGAAGAATAATCACTTTGCTTATTGCCTTGCTTTCCTTTAGCCTGTTAACTGCATTGGCAAGACCGAGACCGATAGCCGTACCATCTTCTATCATACCGCTCCTGATATCCTTAAACAGGTTTATCAATACTGCATGGTCAGTTGTCAGGGGGCACTGAGTAAAACTCTCTCCGCTGAAAACCACCAGACCGATCCTGTCATCCGGTCTCCCGGAAATAAATTCTATAGCTACATCTTTTGATGCTTCCAGCCTGTCTGGCTTAAAATCCATTGCAAGCATACTGCCTGAGATATCCAGGGAAAGAACAATATCAATACCTTCTGTTGTAACATTTTCCCAGCGGGATGTGGACTGGGGTCTTGCAAGCACAACTACTACGAAAAAAATTGTCAGAATCCTTAATATGAACAATAAATGGTACAGGTAGTACTTGTATTTTCCTGACACCTTTTTAAATCCTTCAATTCCCGAAACCTGTAATGTTGCGTTTGCATCCTTCTGTTTCAGTACATACCATACTATCATTGGCACTGCCAATAACAGTAGTAAGAAAAACTCCGGATATGCAAAGGAATAAGACATACGATTTATGAATACCGATTAACGATTTAAGATTTTAGATTTTCATTTAAAATAGTATTTTCGACTGTTTCTAATTCTGCATCTTTAATATTATCTTCTATGTGCAGCTCTGCTGCCAGTTTTGTTTTATCAATAAAAAGGTATGCATTTTTCATGCTTATATCGTTTTGATCAGGCAAGGGTATCAGTTTTGCAAATTTCACCAGATCACCGAGCACCAGCATCTGCTTAAGTGCGTCATAAGCTACCTGATCAACCAGGTAAACGATCTTCTGAAGCACCTCATCACTTGTCTGCTCCATTGCGGAAACATTATATCGTTCCTCAATATATACCCTGATAACTTCTGTTACCCGGGTATGATATTCCTTGATCTTGTTCTGCTGCCATAACCTCTCTTTTTTTAGCCTGTCAAGTTCTCTGTATGCTGTTATATGAGCCGGTTCTTTTGGTTTGGCAGGGATCCTGATCAACGGTTCCTTTTTCTTTCTCTTAATATATATATAAATACCTGCGAGGATAAGCATCGCAATGATCCCGCCCCAGACCAAATAAGGTAAAACCTCTTTGAATGTAAGGGGTGTTTTAACCGGCAGTTTAATATCTGCTATAGCGTTTTTTGTTGTATCTATTTCAATTGTATTTACATTGAACCAAAGGGGTTTTGTAGCCAGGGTGTCTTTTAATGAATCCTGATAAAACACGAATATAAAGGAAGGGAGCACATATTCCCCGCTGTCAAAGGAGGTAATAGTATAGTATTGGCGCAGTATATGGTCATTCCCTGACATAGTTGTATCAACAGGTGAAGTCTCTATTACCTCCACTTTGTCAATTATAGTATCAGCTATCAGGGGAAAATCAACAGACAACAGGTTTGGTTTAAATGCTTCGAGCACAAGGGTTACCTGGTCACCGATAAGAATCTGGTTAGTGTCCAGCCGGGCATTGACACTAACATTCTGACCTGCGCCCTCTGTCAAAAATATCAGATTTAATACTACAATTAAAAACAATATATATAAATTCCTACACATTCCTGCATTCTGTATTCTATATTCTGTATTCTATATTCTCAAATTATCTTTTCTTGAACAATTTCATCAATGGTTTGACATAATCCTGATCTGTTCTGATATATACATAGTCAACACCGCCTTTATTAAATACCTCCTTCAGATGATAGTCGGTCTGTTTCCACCATCGCATATAATTCTCCCTTACTGCCCTGCTGGATGTATCAACCCACAATGACCTGCCTGTTTCCGCATCTCTCATCTTTACCAGTCCGACACGTGGGATTACTGTTTCCCTGACATCATAGACCCTTAAGGCTACAACATCATGTTTTTTATTAGCTATCTTAATAGCATCCTCAAATCCCTTATCAAAAAAATCAGACATCACAAAGGCGATACACCGTTTTTTAATAGCATTGGTAAAATATCTCAGGGCTTCTGCAATATTGGTCTCCCTGTTTTCCGGCTCATAATCCAGTAGTTCCCTGATAATACGCAGCGTGTGCTTTATTCCCTTTTTCGGAGGAATAAATTTCTCTATCTTATCTGAAAAAAAGATCACACCGATCTTATCATTATTCTGTATTGCCGAAAAAGACAAAACAGCTGCTATCTCTGTTATCTGATCTTTCTTAAGCTGATTTACAGTACCAAATTCCCTGGAACCACTGACATCAATCAGCAGCATAACTGTGAGTTCCCTTTCTTCTTCGAATATTTTCACATAAGGTCTGTTAAATCTGGCTGTAACATTCCAGTCTATTGTCCTTATATCATCTCCATACTGATACTCCCTTACTTCGCTGAATGCCATCCCCTTGCCCTTGAACGCACTATGATACTCCCCTGCAAAGATCTGCCTTGACAATCCCCGGGTTTTGATCTCTATCTTTCGTACTTTTTTTAATAATTCCGTTGCGTCCACTTCAAATTAATTTTGAATGATTGCCAGCCAAAGGCTGGTCACCCGTAGGGTGAAATGATTATATGAAACAAATCTTCAAATTTTCAAATTTTCAAATTGCCGTTCTTAGTCTTTTATTGTGATAAATATTGTTGAGAACCATTCGTTCTTATCCAGCCTTATAATACATTCTTTTCCTTTTGATTCATCTTCCCATTTCAATTCGTCTGCACGTTCATAATTTTTCATAAGTGTATCAACAGTATTCTTAAGATGCTCATTCTCAATCAGAAACTTAGCTGAAATACAATACCCGTCTTTATCAAGAAAATACATAAGTGTTCTTTCATCATCCGGACCAACAAATTTTATTGACGGATTAGGGCTGTCAACCGCGCTGGCATCAACCCTGTATCCGGGATGCAGTTTCTTCATGATCTTAGGTATTTCATCCTTATGATATCCTATCATATTCTGTGCTCTGACCGGAATAATAAATATCATTATCACTCCTGTTATTAACGGAATAATTAATTTCATTATAAATAGTTAAGTTGTTAAATAGTCTAAACCTTATGATCTCAGAACATCCCTGCCTGCCGGCAGGCAGGGATTAGCGATTTTAGATTTTAGATTTGAAAAAACAAGTACTTCATAAATCTTAAATCGTTAATGGATATTCTTAAATCTAATATTATGGAACCTCTATTGTATTAAGTATCTCATTGATGATCTCTTCTGTTGTAACATTTTCAGCTTCAGCATCATAAGTAAGCCCTATCCTGTGACGCAGTACATCATGGCACACTGCTCTCACATCTTCAGGTATCACATATCCCCTTCTTTTGACAAACGCAAATGCTTTGGCAGCCATTGAGAGATAAATACTTGCCCTGGGAGATCCTCCATAGCTTATCATGTTTACAAACCGGTCGAGGTTATATTCTCCCGGGTCGCGTGTTGAGAAGACTATATCCAGTATGTACTTCTCAATTTTCTCATCCATATACACCTCTTTGACAACGTCACGTGCTTTCAGGATATCTTCCGGCTTAACAACCATATTTGCCTTTGGGAATTCCCTGGCTATATTTTGTCGTATTATCAGCCTCTCTTCATCCTTATTCGGATAATTAATTATTACTTTCAGCATGAACCTGTCAACCTGGGCTTCAGGTAAAGGATAAGTACCTTCCTGCTCTATGGGATTTTGTGTTGCCATAACAAGGAACGGATCATCCAACGGATACGTTTCCTCACCAATAGTAACCTGCCTCTCCTGCATAGCTTCCAGAAGTGCACTCTGGACCTTTGCAGGCGCCCTGTTTATCTCATCCGCCAGAACAAAATTAGTAAATACCGGTCCTTTCTTCACCAAAAATTCCTCTTTTTTCTGGCTATATACCATTGTTCCTATAAGGTCTGCCGGCAACAGGTCAGGTGTAAACTGTATCCTGCTGAACTTAGCATCAATAGTTTCTGCCAGCGTGCTGATGGACAAGGTCTTTGCCAAACCCGGAACACCCTCAAGCAACAGGTGACCGTTTGATAGCAGAGCTATCAGCAACCTCTCCAGCAATTGCTTTTGCCCGACAATCACCTTATTCATCTCCATATTTATTATATCAACAAAGGCGCTCTCTTTTTCAATGCGTTCACTCAGCGCTTTAATGTCATAAGTAATTTCCATAACCAATGATTTTTAATTATTTTATTGCAAAATTAAAAACGTCTTCCTCTTATAAAAATATATATGCGTATTAATACACAAAAATATTATTTTGTTATTTTAAGAAATGTATAAAACTGTTAAAAAATGTTAAGCATTGAAAAGTATATAAGTACAGGGATTTTGTATAATATACATTTCGCCTTTCCAATGTTTTTTTATATTATAACTATATTCACAGATATTTTAAATTAATCCTTAATTACTATGAAGACTGTTCAACTGACACTCTTACTTGTATTTGCTATATCCATTTTCTTATCAACAAAAGCACAGGATAGTTTACGAGGAATAAAATACCAGGCTGTTGCCCGTAACATATCCGGCAATACCCTGCCTGACTATGAGCTCGATATCAGGATAAATCTTTTATCAGACAGTATAACAGGCACAGTGGTTTGGGAAGAGACCCATACTGTAACCACAAACCAGTTCGGGTTGTTCTCACTGGTCATAGGTACCGGTGATCCGGGAGAATGTGAAGCAGAGGATTTCGGGGACATTGCCTGGGGGGATCACAATTTTTTTCTAAAAACCGAAATGGATGCCGGTAGCGGTTATTCGGAAATGGGTATATCAGAAATTCTATCAGTACCTTATGCTTATTATGCTGAAACATCGGGGGGAGGAAGATGGATAAAAGACAGTGTCAGTGATATTATCAGACCTGCCCAGATCACAGGTATCTCAAACTATAATTCCTGCCTGTTTGGAGAGGGTGCCAATACTCATGTCAACCTTGGTCTTTCCGGCAGCATTACCGGTGTCGACGGTTCAAATATCATGTACTGTACTGTCAGTGGAGGAAAAAATAACAGTGCAACAGGTATGTACTCGGTTGTTGCAGGTGGCAACAGCAATAATACCGAAGGACAGACATCTGCGATCCTCGGTGGATCAGGAAACACCATCACAGGGTCAAACTGTATTATTACAGGTGGCACAAACAATTCTGTATCCGGCTCATTATCTGCTATCGGAGGAGGACTTAACAACGTATGCAGCTCCAGCCTGAGTGTGATATCAGGAGGGCAAAGCAATAACAATTCAGGGCAGTCATCAGTAATAGGCGGAGGAGTGCTGAATTTTACTTATGGAAGCTATTCAACTGTGGCCGGAGGAAATCATAATACTGCAACAGGGCAGTATTCAGGTATAGGAGGAGGCAATTATCTAGAAGCAAATGCATACAATTCATTTGTTATCGGAAGATACAATGTTGCAGACGGCACAGCAAACAGCTGGATAGAAACAGAACCTCTGTTCGAAATAGGTAATGGTACCAATAGTAACAGATCAAATGCCTTTACTGTACTTAAAAACAGTAATACAGGCATAGGGTTGTCAACACCCGGACATTTGCTTCATTTATATAAACCACTCAGCGAGAATGGCGTCTGCATACAAAGTGACACCATGTCTTCGTACATAAAATTAAATGGAAAAACAGAAGATCAGATAAACTGGGAATTATCCAATAATCTTAATGACAGCACATTCAGGATATCTTTCGGTGAAAACAAAACCGCCAAATTTATTATTGACACAGCGGGGAATATAGGGATAGGCGAAATATCCCCTGCCCGTCCACTTCATATAAATGATGTATTAAGGATTGAACCAAGAAATAGTCCGCCTGACAATCCCGCTAAAGGCGACATGTACATGGATGATGCTGATAATAAACTAAAAGTATATGACGGCATTCAGTGGCAGGAATGCTGGTAGATAATTTGATAACTCTGAGTCACGATTCATCGGGACGATCACGAGCGGATTGTGTTTGGGATGTGGGAGTGAGTAATTTGATGTTTGGGGGATATTAAGTAAGTATTATAATTTTGCTTTCACCTGATTCAGATAACTATCCTTAACATTGTAACCCATTGAACGGGCTTTTGTGGCATAGTTCATTGCTTCCTGATACTTTTCAAGCTTAAAATATGTGACAGAGGTATTATAATATGCTTCTTTATATCCCGGATAGACCTTTATATTAGTTAAAAAATCCTGTAGTGCTTTTTCATACTCTCCTTTCAGAAAATATGCATATCCCCTTCTGAAATACAGGTTCTCAAATCTTGCATTTTTATTAATCAGAGTGTTATAATCGGCAATAGCTTTATCTATCTGACCTGTTTCCAGATATGTATGAGTTCTGTTCGACAACAGGTTATCAGAGTTAGGTTTCAGCCGGGCTGCCTTTTCATAATCTTTCATGGCATTCTCAAAGTCTCTCATCTTTGAATATGTGATCGCCCTGTTAAGATAGGAACCGAAATTCAGGCTGTCTAACTGAAGGGATCTTGTGTATGCTTCAATAGATTTTTCAAATTCATTTTTCAATCCATAGATATTGCCCAAATTACTATAGACATCCGGATCTTTGGATTTCATAGCAACCAGAACTTCATAATCCTTCAGTGCCCTGTCCGGCTGGTTCAGCTCTTTACCGTAATAATTTCCCCTGTTCTTATATGCAACATCCACAGAAGGATATTTACTTATTACGTCTGTCCACAGGGTTTCGCTGTTTTTCCATACTTTAGTTCTCTCCCATGTAATAACAGAGAACCATAATGCCAGTGCAACAAGACCGGCAGGGAAGATATATTTCAGAGCTGAAAGACTCTTTGCAGGAGATGAATTAACCCTGTCAAATAAATGCCCTATGATAAAGAACAACCCGATATATGGTACATACGCATACCTGTCAGCGATGATAACCCTTCCTACTGAAACAAACTGCAGAACAAGAGCCACTGTCAGAGAATAAAATACTATCCCGAAAATATAGTGTTTGGTTTTTCTTGCAGACAGAAAAACCAAAACCAGAATTGCGAGCACAATATAAGGAGCAATATAAAAAATAAGCGGCAGATTACCATTTTCATTCAAAAAAGGATATGGATAAAATGTAGATAACTTCAGCGGCACGAATAGCTTCCCTATGTACATAATAAATCCGTAACTGGCAAAATATATCCTGTGATGGAACTCAAAAACGCTAAAATCTGCTATTGCAGCTCCAGCCTGGGCTTTAACAGCTATCACTCCAAAAAGTACAGAGAGAATAAGCAAAGGCACTTTCTCCAGAACTGATCGTAAGGTGAATCCACGCCCCCGGTAATAATCAAGCATAATAAATACAAGCGGCAATGTAACTGCCACTGCTTTTGACAGCATTGAAATTATAAAAAGCAGTGAAGCGAACAGATAGAATTTCCACTTACCTGTATCTATATACCTGATATAGACTATCAGTGCACCCATAAAAAAGAAAGTATAAAGGACATCTTTACGCTCTGCGATCCACGTAACGGACTCCACATGCATAGGGTGTATCCCGAAGAACAGGGATACTATAACTGCCACCCATATCTTCCTTTTTGTAAGAAGGTATATGAAAAAGAAAACAAGAACCGTATTCAGTAAATGAAATATTATATTGGTAAGATGAAATGTATAAGGTTCCAATCCTGAGATGCTGTAGTCAATAGCAAGGGATAGCATTGTAAGGGGATGGTAGTTCGAAGAAACATTCTTTGAGAATATCTGGTCCAGGTTCTTTGGCCCCAGTCCGGTTATCATCTCATTATCAACCACATAAGTCGGATCATCCCAGTTAGTAAATTGATTATTCAATGAAGGGTAAAATACTATAAAAGAAACAATAACTATTGCTATAACTGCAACTATAATATTCCTTTTAGATACTTTCCTATCATCAACAACTTTATCTGTTCTTACTGTCTTTTCCTTCTTTATTTGTTTTTGCCCGGATCGTACTTTACCGCCTTTAGCAGGTGTCCTTTTAACTGAATACCGGTCTTTGCTTTTCTTATTATATTTACCCTTCTTTGCCATGTATAACAATCAGAAACAATGAAACAATGAAGCAATGGAACAATGAAATCCGAGTAAATATAATAATTTTAATATTTTTGTAAAGATCAAATCATATAATATAAATTGTCAAGGTACTTCATACAGCTTTCATTTAAAGGCACTGATTACTGTGGCTGGCAGATACAGGCTAATGCTGTAACTGTTCAGAGCACACTGAACAAAGCATTATGTACATTCCTGAAAGAGGAAATAGAGACTACAGGAGCCGGAAGGACTGACACCGGTGTTCATGCAGACTTTTTTATCGCCCATTTTGATTCTGTATCTGATGATCTTGACAAACAACAAGATCTTATATATCATCTAAATGGAATACTCCCACGGGATATCGCCATACAGAAAATATTCAGAGTAAATGATGATTCTCATGCACGTTTTGATGCTGTTTCCAGGACTTATAAATATTATATAACGAATAATAAAGATCCTTTCGGGCATGAATATGCATTGTACTTATCATCTAAGCCTGATATAACAAAAATGAATAAATGTGCAGAAGTACTTAAAGATCATACTGATTTCACAAGCTTCAGCAAACTACATTCCAATACTAAAACCAATGATTGTAAGATTTCCGGAGCAGAATGGAAAGAAAAAAATGGCAGGATTGTATTTACTATCACGGCTGACCGTTTTTTAAGGAACATGGTAAGAGCTATTGTCGGCACCCTGATTGAAGCAGGAAAAGGGAAACTTACAGTGGAAGAATTCAGGAATATTATTGAAAGCAAAGACCGGGGTAAGGCCGGTGCTTCAGCCCCGGCTCACGGATTATTCCTCACAAATATCGAATATCCGGACATACATGTTTCCGGCTATAGATTGTAGCCGGCAGGGCTATTTGCTTTTAGTCAGTGTTATTTGCTTCTCTTTATTTTTCACATAGATTAATTTATACCTGCTTTTAGGATTTTCACGTTGTTCTATCTCAAATTTCCCTATAGATTTAATTAAAGGGGTTAATTTTTGAAACCCATAGTTCCTGGGATCAAAATTAGGTTGCCTTTTTTGCAACAGACTCCCGACATCTCCTAAAAATGCCCAACCATCATCATCTGACAAATCATTAACTGCTGTTGAAATTAGTTTGATCTCATTAACTGTAATTTTATCAAATGTTTCTTTGCCTGATCCTTTCTCATCTTCAGATTCTTTTTCCTTAGATTTGGTTTTCAAAATCTCTATATATATAAATTTGTCACATGCAACAATAAAGGGATTTGGAGTCTTTTTCTCACCGATTCCAATTACCTGCATTCCTGCCTCTTTTAATCTTATTGCTAACCTTGTAAAATCACTATCACTTGATACTATGCAGAATCCGTTTACTTTATTCGAATACAGAATATCCATAGCATCAATTATCATTGCCGAATCTGTAGCATTTTTGCCTGTAGTATATCCATATTGCTGAACAGGAGTAATGGCATTTTCCAAAAGTATATTTTTCCATTTGGAAAGATTGGGTTTTGTCCAATCACCATATATTCTTTTTATTGTCGGTTTTCCATATTTGGCTATTTCTTCCATCATTTCTTTCACGAAAGCTGATGGGATATTATCTCCATCAATCAGTACTGCTAAATCTATATTCATTGTCATTATTTAAGTTTATACTATATTTTTTATTATTCAGATTATCTATCTTTATAGAATTGCGCATAAATATATGAATAAAATCAAATATGCTTTATATCCTTTATCTGGTGGAAAACGATTATTGTTTATATCTCTATTATATCTGTAGATTTAATAATTCCGTTTATCAAATGTAAAAATTTTACTGTATTTATCATAATTATAAAAAACTGATCCTGTTTTATGGAACTATCTGATGATATTTCTTCCGGTTGCGATTGCGAATAATATCTTTATTCGAACACGGTACAGTCCCCCATCCACCCAATCATCTTTCACCTGCCGTAGCCTTGGCGAAAGCAGGCATTCTTCCATTCTTCCATATATTTACTATTTTTGCCTAAAATTTAATTTCTGTTATGTGCCTAATAGTATTTGCATATAAAACGCATCCGCAATATAAGCTTATCCTTGCTGCAAACAGGGATGAGTATTATGACCGCCCCACTATTGCAGCTCACTGGTGGGAGCACCATCCTGATATGCTGGCAGGAAAAGATATTAAAGCCGGCGGCACCTGGCTTGGCGTGACAAAAACAGGCAAGCTGTCGGCATTGACAAACTACAGGGATCCTGCTGCAGAGGAGAAAGAGACTCTCTCCAGGGGTCTGCTTGTAAGAAATTTCCTTGCCGGGAAAATCGGATCAGAGGAATATATGATAAGGCTGTCTGAATTTGCTGATAAATATAACGGATTCAACTTCCTGTGCGGAACAATTGATAAACTGCATTATTTTTCCAATAAAGGTGATGGCATATATGAAGTAGGTCCGGGCATTTACGGTATCAGCAACCATCTTATTGATTCTCTATGGCCAAAAGTGATCAAAGGGAAGGATTTCCTTAAAGATCTGGCTGGTTCGGATAACATCTCCACAGAGGCTATCTTCTCAATGCTTAAAGAAACTGAAATATATCCTGACAATGAACTTCCGGATACAGGTGTAGGGATCGAACTTGAAAGGATACTTTCCGCAGTATTTATTAAAAGCCCTGATTACGGCACCAGGTCATCAACGGTTATCCTTGTGGATAATAATAATAACTGCTTTTTTGAGGAAAGATCATTTATTCCCGCACAGGAAACCATAAGACATGAATTTACTATTACTGAATAAAAAAACGTCCCGACTTTATCGGGACGTTCACACATTCAGAAACTTGTCTATCTTACAACAATTTTATTAACTAAAATCCCTTTTCCTGTTTGTAATTGTAAATTATAAATACCACTGCTGAAGACAGACATATCCACCTGTTTGCTGAATTTCTCTGTAATATTAATAAATTTTTCAATAAAAACAACCCTGCCAAGGTTATCAATTACTTTGATCACAATATTTTCCCCTGCCGCAGAATTAATATTAACATTGAACACACCGTTGTTGGGATTAGGATATATGTATACTCCATACTGTGATGCAAGGTCATCAATGCCAACGACTGTTACACTAAGTGATACTGTATCACCTGTACATCCGAACTCATTGGTCTCAACAACGGAAATAAGTCCCGAACCTTCAGTATCCCAGTTTACATTTACATAATTCGTCCCCTGACCATTAACAATTGAGCCGCCTGTAACAAACCATTCATAAGTTGAATTAGCTGTGTTTGTGACGAAATATGGCTCCACTGATCCCAGGTCAACGCTCTCATACCCGGTGATATCGCTTGTCTCAACATTATCATCCAGAAATGTGATCATCACTGTATCAGAATCCGTACATTGTGCTTCCTGCTCAGTAAGGATGAATTCATACTGTCCGAAATCCGGGACAGTGACTTCTGTCTGAGGATCAGTATAATCATCAAATATCACTCCTGCTTCGCCTGACCATGATCCTGATGATGATACATCACTAAGAATCCCGTCAAGCGTATAGTTATCTCCGCAGATAGAGTCATCATCACCTGCATCAGGTTTACAATTATGTATATATATCACTCCATTGTCATCAAGGTTGGATAATGACTGGCTGAAAGGACCTGACATAACTTTTCCTTCATCAGGGAAGCATGTATCCGGTTTAAGTGCAGATACCCTGTAATACAATACATCATCAGGTGGTGTCAGGTCGGTATATGTAAAGATATTATTTGGTATTGTTGTCAGCACCTCTTCTCCTGCTGCTGTTGAATACCGTAGCACTTCATAAGAATAAAATTCATATCCCTGGTAATGGTCCCATATCAGGTTGATGGTGTTGCCTACTCCGATGTTGGATGTCAGATGCATGGTCTTGTGCATGCTGCTTAATTCCGACTCATTACCGCAACTGTCAACTGCAGAGAGCTTATACCTCCATGACCTTACCAAAGGATCAGCCACCGTGTCATTAAAAACACTAGGAGCATCATAAGGTATCTGGGCAATGACATTATATATTCCTGCCATATCGGATTCCCTGTACAGATTAAAATATTCAACCTCCCAGTCTATCTTCTCCCACACGATCAGATTATACCCGTTTGTAGTATCTACAGTCACCATGCATATTGGCTGCACCGGTGGTATTACCTGCTCTACATTCGCACTTTGCATTCCTTTACATCCTGCCATATCTGTTACTGTTACAGTATAAGTGCCCACGCCTATTCCTGTAAGATCCTGGGTTATCTCACCTCCGGGGCTCCAGTCGTAACTGTATGGCGGTGTCCCGCCTGCCACACCTATGTCCACTGCTCCGCTTAATGAATCTGAACATGAAACTCCGGTTACTGAACTAACGGTTACATCAGGTCCTCCAATATCATTTATAATAACAGGCACTTCTTTAAAGCATCCGTTTGCATCAGTGACCGTGACAGCATAAATGCCTGCTGCCATCCCTGTTTCTATCTGGCTCTCACCTCCTGAAGGCCACGAGTATGAATACGGTTCAGTACCGCCGCTTACGACAACCACTGCTGTTCCGTCAGCGCCTGCGCATGTTGAATTCTCTATCACAGTAGTCACATTCAGCTCAGCAGGTGTTGTTATTTCATACGTTTCTACTGTCACACAACTGTCTGCACCGCGCACATTAACAGTATATACACCGGCAACCAGGCTGTCTATATCCTCTGTGTTCTCACCGTTGGACCATGTGATCGTATAGGGTTCAACTCCACCTGAGACAGTTATATCAATAACGCCATTATTATCCCCCGAACAGAGGATATGTGCAATGGAATCCAAAGCTATCTGGGGACCTGTGCCATTATTCCCTATACTTACTGATCCGACTGCCACACATCCGTTGGTATCTATCACATTCACATAATGCATACCCGGGCATAGTGTGGAATCTGTCTGATCAGTGACTCCGTTAGACCATATATAACTATATGGCGGATATCCTCCTGTGGCGCTTACCGAAGCAATGCCATCCTCATTACCGCATGTTGATCCCTGGATCTCTGTTACAGTGACCTGCATATCATTCTCAATTTCAACTGTTGCAGTGGAAACACATCCCAGCGAATCAGTTACTGCAACAGTATATGTGCCCATTGCAAGACCTGTTTCAGTGGGCTGATCACCACCTGTTGACCATGAATATGTAAATGGTTCAACCCCGGACAGAACTGTAACCGTTGCTGTTCCGTTTGCAGAGTCACAATAGGCGCCTGTTGTGATTATATCCAGTTCCGGAGCAGCATTAACAGTCACTTCAAATGTATAGGGATCAAAACATCCGGCTATCTGGTCAACAACAAGATTTACAGTATGAGTGCCGGATGTATCTAACATCCAGTTGAATGTCTCATTTGCAGTTGTTGAAATATAGTCGTAGTTCCAGTCATTGTCAAAATCCCAGAAATAAGCTGATCCGTAAGCTACATTTGTAGTACTGTCAATAAACATTGTGCTGTCACCATAACATACAATATTAGTCCATACATTAAAGACAGGTGTTTCGCAATAGAACTCCATTGCACCTATATCAGGAGTTACCGGATCCCTTTCAATTCCGTCAATATCATGAGTAACCTCTGCAATTGCAGTACCTGCTTCATTAAGCTGTGGCTGAAGCACATGAAGATCTGTATCCGAATAAAACAACGGATCGACGGATAATGAACTGGCATCCATGGATCCGGCAGCCTGCAATGCTGCCAGATCTGCAACAGCAGAATTATCCCAGTAAGCAAGATTATCTCCGGTAGTATAATAATCATTATTATCTGATGCAATTATTGCATCCGGATCGCTTAAATAATATGCATATCCTCCGCCGGTGTTTGCAAAAATATTATTCACCACACTTATATTTGAGCCGCCGGCCTGACCAAAAGTCCTGCCATAACTGACATGTGTACTATTTGTGTGACAACTGTTATGATAAACATTCTGGTATTCCGAGTTATTTAACGAAATACACTGGGCAGTATATCCCCCTGAAATGAATACAAAATTATTCGCAATAAGTCCTTTATTCAGTGATGTTCCTGTACACTGATTGAGGCGTATTCCGTATCCTGTGTTGTCATTTGAGACCTTGTTCCCTGATACTGTCAATGCACCATCACAGTCTTCAAGATGAATACCATAAAGATCACCTGCATTACTTATAATAACATTACCTGTTATTACCGCTGCGGTATTATCTTCAAGATAGATACCACGAAAACCTGAACCGGTTATTATGTTATTTGTAGTTACTATTCCTGTTGCGAACGAGGAATTATTGCCATTCAGATATATGCCATAACCACCTTCATCAATTAGGTTATTGTCAACAGTGATATTATGAAAAATATTATCAATGCTTCCAACTACTGAAGATGAAGATGTATTGGTTG
>Ga0180433_10002771_pt1 | contig 26543 bp, 23 predicted proteins | sample SS_ome_8_FD_132980 | JGI IMG/M metagenome (GOLD analysis project Ga0180433, IMG submission 132980) | Hypersaline lake sediment archaeal communities from the Salton Sea, California, USA - SS_1_D_1 metaG | ecosystem: Environmental > Aquatic > Non-marine Saline and Alkaline > Hypersaline >... | reverse complement strand
CCTGTTCCGCCATCCCGGCGTTGTCGACGTCCCGGCGACTCTTGGAGCGGGAAACGGGATTTGAACCCGCGACCCCTGCCTTGGCAAGGCAGTGCTCTACCGCTGAGCTATTCCCGCAGAGCCAAGGCATTATACGGGCCTGCGTTTTCGCGTTCAACTGCGAAGGGCGGGACTCGAACCCGCACGCCCGAAGGCACTAGCTCCTAAGGCTAGCGCGTCTGCCAATTCCGCCACCTTCGCCTGTACGAGTAGGCTATCCGCGGTGGGAAACCCCGTCAAGGAAGAACGGGACGAAGGGAGGCCTCCCTTCGTCCCGTGACTCACGAATTAAGCCTAGTACATCTCGGTCGTCTCTCGATAGACCGCGCGCAGCTGTCCGCCCTGCTGGATCGTTACGAGGAGGAGCTCGGCCTCCGAGAACGGCACCCACACCTCCTCCGCGGCGTCGTACCGCTCCCAGTGGGAGAAGACGAGGCGCCGCTGTTCGCGGGTCCACGCCTCCAGCTGCGGTTGGAGCAGGAATTGGGTTCCGGCCCGTCCGCACAGCTCGAACGCCGTCGTCCGCTCCTCGTCACGATTGACGAGGATCGTGACGACAATCGGTTCGGACTCGGTCCGCGTCTGCATGTGCGTAGCCGTAGCGGAACCCGCAGTCATGTACTGGTACACGGCGCTTACGGTGATGCAGGGCGTCGTCGGTTCGACCGTGATCCGCGTGCCTTCTGACAGGTAGACGGCACGGACGGTCAGTCCCTGCTCAACGACGACCGGGAGCACGGGCTCGGTCGAGATCGTCTCCCAGGTGTCGGTCGTGGGGTCGTACTCCTCCCAGCGGTCGAATGGGATCCGCTCGTCTTCGACGGTGATCTCCCCGGGCGCGTGGAGGAGATACTGGTACCCCACGTTCCCGCACAGCTGGAACGCCGTCGTGTGTGTCCCCTCGCCGTCGACGAGGATCTCGATTGAGATGTCGGCGATCGTTCCGGAGAAGAAGAGGAAGCCGGGCGTTTCGTGTGCGGCACGCACCGTCATGCATGCTCGCTGCGTTTGGGGCGTCTCCGGCGTGGTCCCCGGGCGCTCGCCGACGGCCGTGACCAGGACGATCAGCTCGACGACCGGGCACTGCTGCCGATCGATGAACAGATAGCGGGCTATGTACAAACCCGGCTCGGAGAAGCTACCACTGAGGGAGCCTTGATTCATACCCAGATTGAGCGAGAACGTAGCTGACGGAGGGAACGTGTTCTCGACCTGATAGAAATCGACGAAACGCGACTCCTCGAGGACTGCGGCGATCTCGGTCGGAATCGATCGGGTCGAACTCGTCCGGGCTCCGACCTGCACCTGCGCGAATTCCCACTTCACGATCTGCGGCTCTTCACAGCCCATCGGTGTCTCCGGGACCTCCTCGCAACAGGAGTCGCACGGCGGGCACTCCGGGCATCGCGTGACTTCGGTCTCCTCACAGACCGGGATCAGACAGTCCGGATCGATGAACGCCTCCACGGACGTCTGGATGTCCGGCACGACGTCCACCGAGGTTCGGGCGGTCGCGGCAGCTTCCGCTGCGGCGTTCGCCATCGTCATCGCTTGGGCCAACGCTTCGGCGGTCGCCTGTGCGGCGACCACGGCGCGCGCCGTCGCCTCGGCGGCCGCGGACGCGTTGGCCTGGGCCGTGGCGGCTGCCAGTGCGCAGGCCTGAGCCGATGCGTAGGCGTTGGCCTCGGCTTCCGCGAACGCTTGCGCCGCGGCGAACGCCTCGGCTTGGGCCGACGCCTGGGCGGCGGCTGCTGCGTAGGCGTACGCGGCCGCGTCCGCAAACGCTGCTGCGGCCGCTTCGACGCCGACGGCAACGTGGGCCTCGGCGGCGGCTTGCGCCAGGGCGGCAGCATGTGCCGCGGCCTGCGCGCTGGCCTGCGCCAAGGCGATGGCCTCGACGCCGACGGCGACGTCCGCCTCCGCCTGGGCTTGGGCCAATGCGGCGGCGTGCGCGGAAGCTTCGGCGCTCGCCTGGGCAGCGGCCATCGCCGCGACGCCGACGGCGACTTCCGCTTGGGCGGTCGCCAGCGCCTCAGCAGCAGTCAGGGCGGCCGCTTGGGCCTCAGTTGAAGCGGCGGCCATGGCCGCCGCGCTCGCGCTTGCTTGAGCCTCCGCGGTAGCCTGCGCCGCAGCGCACGCCCGTGCGGCGGCCTCGGCTTCCGCGACGGCCTTTCCGACGGCAGACGCGCCGCTCGCAGCGGCGGCCTGCGCCTCGGCGTACGCCGCCGCACACGCTTGAGCGGCGGCCTGCGCTTCAGCAGCCGCTGTTGCAGCGGCCTGCGCTTGCGCGAAAGCGTCGGCCGAACTCGTCGCAATCGCTGCGGCGAACGCTTGGGCGTACGCTTCGCCGGTCCCAGCGGCCTCGGCATCTGCCGACGCCTGGGCGGACGCTGAGCTTGCGGCGGCCGCACATGCGCTCGCTGCGGCCTGTGCACTTGCGGCGGCACTGGCGGCTGCATCGGCCTGAGCCTGGGCCTCCGCGACGGCGGCGGCGACGGCCTGCGAAGCGGCGGACGCGCTGCTCTGGGCGCGGGCATACGCGCTGGCTGCGGCGCTGGCGCTCGCTGACGCTTGTGCCTCGGCGGTGGCGTAGGCGCTCGCCCACGCGTCGGCTTCCGCGCTCGCTGTCGCGCACGCGTCAGCGGCCGCTTCTGCACTTGCTTCCGCCGTTGCCTGAGCCGCGGCGACGGCCGATGCCATCGCATCTGCCGCAGCGGCGGCGGTGGCGCACGACTGGGCGATCGCGGACGCGCTTGCGTCGGCGCTCGCGTACGACTGCGCAAGCGCGGTGGCCATCGCGTCGGCCTTCGCGGCGGCCAGCGCACACGCTTCCGCGACGGCACTGGCCTCAGCTTCCGCGCTGCTGTACGAGGTGCCGATCGCTTCCGCCGCGGCGAAGGCGGCAGCACGGGCTTCCGCTGCGGCCTGGGCGATCGCACCTGCCTGCGCCTGCGCCAGGGCCACTGCCTGGGCAATGGCCGTTGCGGCGGCGGCGGCCTCAGCCTGCGCCGTGGCGTGTGCCTGCGCGACGGCGAAGGCGGCCGCTTCGGCCTCGGCGTACGCGACCGCGGCGGCCTCGGCGCGCGCCTCAGCACGCGCATAAGCGGAAGCGGCCGCTTCGGCCTCGGCGTACGCGGAAGCGCTGGCCAAGGCCGTGGCCTGGGCGGCGGCTTCCGCCGCGGCGTCGGCTTGTGCGACGGCCGTGGCGATCGCCTGAACGACGCCGCTCACCTCGGTCACGACGGTGCCGCACGGAACCGCCGTCTGTACGCTTTGACTTACGAGTTCTGCGACATCCTGGGCCTGCGAGTACGCAGCAGCCGTTGAATTCGCATACGCGGACGCGCGAGATGACGCGGCGGCGACGGCCTCGGCCCGTGCCGCAGCGCTTGCGGCCACTTCGGCCGCCGCTTCGACCTCCGCTTCGGCACTGGCGAATGAGGCCGCAGCAGCGGCTACGCGCGCCTCGGCGATGGCCACGACCTCCGCGAGAGCCTCCGCGACGGCCTCTGCGTACGCATTGACTTCCGCCGCTGCCGCCGCGCAAGCGGCGGCACTGGCGTTCGCCTCGGCTTGTGCCTGTGCGATTGCCCGCTCGGTCTCGGCGATGGCTGCGCTTACCGCTGCGCGTGCAGCGGCACAGGCGTCGACCGATGCGGACGCGTTTGCCTCCGCCTCGGCGCACGCGAACGCGAACGCGTCAGCGCTCGCTTCGGCGCGTGCTGCGGCCGCAGCGCACGCCCGGGCGCTGGCGGCGGCCCTCGCCTGGGCGTCGGCGCACGCGAGGGCGAACGCGGACGCCTGTGCTTGCGCCTTCGCGGCCGCAGCAACGATGGCCTCCACGCTCGCCTGTGCCGAGGCCGACGCGGTCGCGCAAGAAAAGGAAAGGCTTGAGGCAGACGCTTGCGCAGTGGCTCCGGACTCCGCGAGGGCCTCGGCGATGTCCTCCGCCGTTGCACTCGCCGACTCCGCCATTGCGAGCAAAGTTCCGAATCCGAATTCACTCAGCAGCTGCTGAGCCTCCTCCGCGATCGCCTGCGCCTCGGCCGCGGCTTCAACCGCTGACGCAGCCGCTGCGTCAGCCATGGCGACAAGATCGGGGAGGATGGGAGTTTCCGTATCTGTTTGCGCCCACACGGGGGCGAGGGCCACGAGGGCGAATCCGACAGCGATGACCAATGCCTTGACAGTTCTCATGACATCAACCTCCTTGAATGGTCACCGGGAAGAGAGCACACCCATTCCGTCTGATTCCCTGCTTCAGTCTTCTCTACGGGCAGCTCGAGCAACCGCAACAACCCCAGCCCCAGAAGAACGGGAAACAGCAGCGGGTACTGCACGTGTCGACGAAAACGAGAGACGTTCGACAGGCGCAGCTCGTGATGCACGTTACGTCCGTGCATGCACACGTCGAGCAGATGTTGCAACCCCAACAGCATGAGCAGGGATCGTAGACCGTGAAGCAGCGGGATAGGGTGCCAGCCGATGTGTCGACGGAGAGCTTGTACTGTCCCGCGGAGACGGCAACGCCTCCGGAATCGACCTGGGTCCACGTGCCAAGCCAGGCCGACGACGCCACAGGCGCGTCGTGGACCACGGAGTAGACGACCTGCTCCACGCTATTCACGACCCGCCACCCGAGGATTAGCGTGGCTTCGCACTCACAGCATCCGCAACATCCCCAGAACCACGTGCTCGAATCCTCGACCTTGAACTGAATCTCTGCGCCGAGCCTGAAGCGCGTAGAGCTCGCGGGCAACGCAGCGAACGACGAGAGTGCCAAGATCAACAGGAGCACCGCACCAATTGAGGCCCATCTTCTTCTCACGAGACTCACCTCCGAACCAGTTATCCACTATACACCATAAGGCAGGCAGCGGTGTCACACATCCCCCGTGGGCCGAGCGATCGGTGCGGGACGAGGTGGAGCGGACTTCTGGCTGAGCCGCGTTGGCGGGACTCTCCCCCGCTTCGTTTGGAACGGCGTCCGGGAACGGTACGTCACTTGCATCGGCGATACCGAAGCAGGTAATCTGAGCGCCATTGCAAGGGAGGTGAGCACGATGGCGGGGAAGGAGATCATGGACAAGCTGTCCATATACATCCCTCAGCGGAAGATGGGTGAGAAGCCGGTTGAGCGGCTCATGCGACTGGGTCAGAGACGGGATCGTTCTGTCAACTACCTCGTTGTGGAGGCGATCATCCAGTATCTGGATCGCGAGGAGAACAAGAACTAGTCACCCCCCACCAACCCGAGTCGCTCCAACTCCAACCGGGTGAAGACGGACAGAGCGTCCCTTCGCGTACGCGAGGGGACGTTCGCGCTTCGTGAGACGGATCGCCCGGTGGCCGGCTTTCCCGCGGATCGGAGGCGCATGGTTGCTGAACAGAGGATTGAGGGACTTCCTCGCTCGCCTCACGCCGTCTCGATCGAGGACGCGGCCGGACAACTCGACGTCGATCCCGAAGCGGGGTTGGCCTCGAAGCAGGCGGCGGAGCGACTGACGGAGTACGGCGCCAACGAGCTTCCGAAGGCCCCGGAGACGCCGTTTTGGCGGCGTCTGCTCGCCCAGCTGCGCGGTGTGATCGTCCTGATCCTTCTCGGAGCGGTCGCCCTTTCGATCGCGTTGGGTGATTGGATCGAAGCCGGGGTCATCCTCGCCATCGTTCTTCTCAACGCCGGGGTCGGCGCTCTCCAGGAGGCTCGAGCCGAGGCGGCGCTCGAATCGTTGAAGAAGCTGGCGGCACCGAGCGCGCGAGTCCTGAGAGACGGCAGCGCGGTCGAAATCGCCGCTCGAGAAGTCGTCCCAGGGGACGTCGTCCTGCTCGAGACCGGGGCGGTCGTCCCGGCCGACCTCCGCCTGAGCAGGTCGTCCCACCTCCGGATCGACGAGTCGTCGCTGACCGGTGAATCGGCGCCGATCGGGAAGCGAGTCAACGTCGTGGTCGATCCGTCCGCTCTTGTCGGAGACCGGGTGAACTGCGCGTTTTCCGGATCGACCGTCACGTACGGTCGGGGAGCCGGGATCGCCGTCGCTACAGGAACGGAGACGGAACTCGGGAGGATCGCCGCGGAGCTTGGCAGCGAACCGGACGAGCCGACGCCGCTGCAACGCAAGCTCGACGAGTTCGGCAGGATCATGGGCGCCGCCGTCCTCGGGATCTGCGCGCTCGTCTTCGTCGTCGGGTTCTTCCGCAACCCGGAAGCGAACCTCCTCTTCCGGGACGGATTCGCCGCGTACATCGCCAACGCCCGGACCACGATCGGCGGGCTGTTCGTCGTCGCCGTCAGCCTCGCCGTCGCGGCGGTCCCCGAGGGGCTTCCGGCCGTGGTGACGATGAGCCTGGCCTTGGGGGACCCGCGACATGCTTCGCCGCAACGCGCTCGTGCGTCGACTTCCGTCCGTGGAGACACTCGGTTCGACGACGGTGATCTGCACCGACAAGACGGGGACGCTGACGCAGAACCGGATGACGGTCGCGTCGGTGCGAACGCTGAGCTCCGAGTACGAATTCGCACGAGCGGACGACGGCGGACGCCCCGAGATCCTTCTCGCCGGGCAGCCGGTCGATCTCGACCGGCACGGCGCGCTGTACACGGCGCTGGTCGCGGGGCTGCTGTGCAACGACGCGGAGACGATCGACGGCGAAGCGGACCGCTTCCTCGGGGATCCGACGGAAGGTGCCTTCGTCCTCGCGGCGGCCGCGGCCGGGCTGGAACCGAAAGACGCGTACCCGGAGCGAGTCGCCGAGATCCCGTTCGATTCCGACCGGAAGCGGATGGCGACGATCCACCCGACGTCCGCGGACGTTCGCGGCTTCCCCGCGGGCTCTCCGTACGTCGCGGTCGTGAAGGGCGCTCCGGAAGGGATGCTCGGTCTGTGCCCGACGGCCGAGACGGACGAGGGGCCGGTTCGGCTCGCGCCGGACGACCGGGAGGGGATCCTCGAGGCGAACCGGGCGATGGGCGAGCGCGGCCTCCGTCTCCTCGCGGTGGCGTATCGTCCGCTCGAGCGCGTCGACGCGGAGCCTTCGGCGGCCGACGTCGAGTCCGATCTGACGTTCCTCGGCCTGGTGGCGCTGCACGATCCGCCGCGTCCGGAAGCCGCTGAAGCGGTGGAGAAGGCCCGGCGGGCCGGGCTGCGGAGCGTGATGATCACCGGCGACCACGCGACGACGGCGAGGGCGATCGCCGAGCAGATCGGCATCCTGCGTCCGGATGGAGGCGTTGTCACCGGGGTCGAGCTCGATCGCATGGACGACGACGAGCTTCGGGGCGCCATCGGGGCGACCGACGTGTTCGCCCGCGTCTCCCCTCAGCACAAGGTACGGATCGTCGACGCCTTGAAGGCGAACGGCGCGGTCGTGGCGATGACCGGCGACGGGGTGAACGACGCCCCGGCGCTGAAGCGGGCCGACGTCGGGATCGCCATGGGCGTCACCGGGACCGACGTCGCCAAGCAGACCGCGGACATGGTCCTCACCGACGACAACTACGCGACGATCGTCGCGGCCGTCGAGAAAGGGCGGATCATCTACGCCAACATCCGGAAGACCGTCTTCTATCTTCTCTCGTGCAACTTCGCCGAGATCGCGATCCTGTTCGTCGCAACGCTGCTCGGCTGGCCGCCGCCGTTGGCGGCGGTCCAGTTGCTGTGGCTGAACCTGGTCACGGACGGCGCGCCGGCCCTCGCGCTGGCGATGGAGAAGGCAGAGCGCGGAATCATGGATCGTCCTCCCCGTGCCGCGAGCGAGCGGATCGTGGACAGGAAGATGGCCCGCGGGATCCTGTTCCAGGCGGGTGCGCTCACCGCCGCCGCGCTCGCGGCCTTCGGCGTGGCGCTGTACGGTGGGTGGCCCGAAGCGGCCGGGACGGTGGCCTTCGCGACGCTGGCCGTCTCCGAGCTTCTCCGGGCCTACACCGCCCGGTCGGAGGCCGCTCCGCTCCTCGCGGTCGGCGTCCTCTCCAATCGGTGGATGCAGGCCGCGGTGCTCACGTCGCTCGGTCTGGTTCTGGCGGTTCTGTACGTTCCGTTCCTTAGGCCGTGGTTCGACGTCCGCCCACTGCGCGCCTCCCTTTGGGCATGGATCTTGCCGCTGGCGGTCGGCCCGGCCCTGTTGATCGAGATTAGAAAGGGACTGCGAACGGTCGTGGCCGGTCGGCAGGAGCGCGTGAAACCGTGAGACGGGGAGCGGCGTTTCACTTTGGCGTGAAGGCAGCAGACGACCGTAGAACGTAATCCGCGGCTGTACGCCCGATCAGGATTGGGTACTCGTCGCTTCGCGTCGAGTGCCTTGCGAGTTTGCCTCGGTGGAAACCGACAGACTCGTGGCCGCTTCCGAACAGCACGTGAGTTTCGCTAGCGCGAACGCGTACCCTGCGGGTACGTTGGGGTTTCGCGCGCAAGGCACGAAACGCACTAGTCCGATCGAGGCGTCCGACAGGATTCTGAACCTTGGGCACTGCCCGCGATGCGGCCAGTGCCTGTGAGTTTCACTGGCGTGAAACTCGGCAGGTTCATCCTGGGACATACAGAAGAGGCGGGTCACAAGACCCGCCTCTTCTGTACGCCCGACAGGATTCTGAACCTCGGGAACGGCTCGCACGACGGTCCGTTCCTCATGAGTATTCGCTTCGCGAAACTCGGCAGGTCCGAGGCGTCCGGACGCAAAAGCGGGGAGAGCATGAAGCCCTCCCCGCTTCTACGCCCGATCAGGATTGGGTACTCGGCGCTTCGCGTCGAGTACCTTGCGAGTTTGCCTCGGTGGAAACCGACAAACTCGTGGTCCCTTCCTCACTGCGGACCGGTTGGCGGGTTCGCTAGCGCGAAACTCGGCAGGTCCGAGGCGTCCGGACGCAGAAGCGGGGAGAGCATGAAGCCCTCCCCGCTTCTACGCCCTAGTGGACTGGTTTCGAACTGCGTGCTGACCGGTTTGAGTCTTCTGCGAGGATTCACGACTGGACGGTCGCCACAGAGAGATTAGGGCGCAGGAACGGTGACTCCCTGCGTTACGGCATCGGTTAGTCCGTCATTGTCATACACAGTCAGGGTAACGGCATACGTTCCAGCCACCGAGTACCTGTGATTCAGGATCATCGGGCTCTGGGAGACAGTCAGTCCGGAGCCATCGCCGAAATCCCAAGTCCAGTGTGTTAGCATACCATCAGGATCATAAGAGGCACTCGGATCGAAGCTGAAGGAGTGACCGTCCGTTGGATCACTCACGAAGCTGAACGCTGCTACGGGTGGTCGATTGCCGGTGCCTGTAACCACTATTGAGCGGCTTGCAGTATCTGCGCCGCCACTGTTGTCAGTCACTACTAGCACAGCGGTGTAGGTCCCTACGTCTCGGTACGTGTGGATTGCCATGGCTCCAGTGTCACTTGCCCCATCGCCGAAGAGCCAGTAGTAACTGACGATGTGTCCATCCGAGTCATACGACGATGCTGCGTTGAACGTAACTTCGAGAGGAGCAACTCCGGAGAGCGGGTCGCATGAGAAACCAGCTACAGGAGGTGAGTTTGAAGGCTGCGGTGCTACGTTCACGGTTTGGCTTGCTGTCGCCTGATTCCCGTCGTTGTCAGTGACAGTGAGCACCACGTTGTAACTGCGGGCGCTGGCAGTTGCATATGTGTGAGAAACTGCCGCGCCGCTCGCGCTGCTTCCGTCTCCGAAGTCCCATTCATAACTGACAATGGTGCCGTCCGGGTCCTTTGACGATGATGCATCAAACAGGACGGCTAGTGGAGACTGACCAGAGAACGGTGTGCATGTGAAGCTGGCCACAGGGACAAGGTTTCTGCACCCAGCTATCAGCGCCAGAACTGCAATCCCCAGAAAGGCTGTTGCAGAAGCCCGTTTAGCTCTCACGGACGCACCTCTTCTTACCATCGCTTAGCTTTCTCACCAGTGAGACTCACTCTTGCGGTGTCCCAATACTATTCAAGAACGCGAGCGATCCTAGTTCCGAGCGCGCGGAACTACATCAGCGCTCGATGTACGTTGGCGGGATTGCCAGCCCATGATTGGTTTAAAAGTAGTCCAAGACATTAAACTAGACGCGGAGACATCCAGTTACCAGAGCCTACCACAGCATGCATGTAGACACCTAATGGAAGGATCAGACCCGAGACTTGCTCACTCCCTCTCGACAACACCTGCACCGCCTTCGGTCGTTCGCCGAGGAGATGCGTGGAATCCTTGCGCTCTGCCGGTTTGGCCAGAGATAAAGATTGTTTCGCCCGCACTGAACCGACGGGCCCGCCGAAGACGACTGGGAATCTGTCCGTACTGCCCAGCGACATGTGCAAGATCCGCAGGATTCGGTAGCCGCATCAGGAAGACGTTGTCGCACTCGCTGAGGACATCTGGATGAAGCTTCCTTGGCCGCTGCGTGCAGAGAACTAGAAAGAGACCTGATTTCCGTCCTTCAGCAGCTACTGACCTCAATAGCTCACAAATCCGGCCTTCCCTCAGACTTCGAGGCTCGGCTGCTGCCCAGTTGTGAGCTTCATCAATGACAAGGAAGTACGGGAGATGACCGTCGCCGTTTGTCCCCAGCAAGCCTTCTGTGGTTCGCTTCTGGCAATGAGTCCAGACAATCTCCACAGCTTCCTGGACAACGATCTCTCTCTCCTCTCGTTCGCCAAGAGACTGCACGTCGAGCGCAATCACTTGGATCGAATCGTCTGCTACCAGATCCTCGACGGCCGCAGTACCATCGCGTTTGCTCCAAATTGCGAGTTCCTGAAGGTGTTTGACAGCGGCGACGTAGCGCAGGAGTGCTAACAACACTGGCTCCGAGGGATCTGTGAGGAGCGGGTCGGCCTGAAGGGCCTCCAGTTCTGTGCTCTGGAGCTGGCCCCAATTCAGCATTTCGGCTGCAACTTCGCTGAATTCGTCTATCGAGTAGTAAGGTCCATAGGAGTTCTCAGCCAGCCACCGGTTCAGTGTCAGGAACGCCTGGGTGAGCGGCTCGGAATGCTCCCGCAAACCGAGATGCTGAGCCATCTGACGGTGAGAGAGGTTGGGCCAACGCAGCTTGAGCGGCTTGATCCCCAAGTCCCCTCCGCTAGTCGATCGGACATCAATCGAGACCCTGGCCCATCGGGGAGCGAACGACTGCCTCGTATCCCTGTGAGCCAACCACTTGCTGAAGCGCCTCTCGCTCCAAACACGCTCGGAAACCTGGTCGAACCTCAGGAAGTCAGAGTTCGTATCGATTAGGATGGATCTCGCTCTCCTGCCAAGCGCGAGTTCTTCGACTAGCCGCCCTATCAGGCAGGACTTTCCAGCGCCGCTCGATGCGAGCACCACTGTGTGAAAGGCAAGCTCCTCGATGGTCAATCGAAAGGAACTCCGATAGCCGAGGAATCCTTTCGACTTCCCGAGGAGGATCACAACCCAGTACTCTCCTTCTCAATACACGGTTGTCTGTTGAGATATGCCGCAGTATCCTAGTGGATACATGGTAAGGAGGTCAAGACGGTCAAGACTAGGAGGAATGCACTCGGTCGCGAAGGGTTGGAGCAAGTCATGAGAGCATACCCCGCACAACCGAGAGCGAGTTCGATGCTCGGTCTAGCTGGATCCTGCAAGCTTGAGCCGCAGCCATAATAGGAGGGCACGTGAACGAAGGCGATCTCGACAAGGCCTGTAGCGTACTACTGGACGAGTGTGTGCGTCTGACGGACACGGACGACGTCCTCATCGTATACGATAGGTTCGGATCTTCACTGGGTGAGGCTATCTCTGAGGAATGTGACCGCCGAGGGCTTCCACACTTCGCGGTCTTCGTCTCACTCGACAGGCAGAGGCGTGGGAAGGCGGACAGGAGACTGCTTAGATGCATCAGCGGGAGTTCGGCCATTATCACGGCGCTCTCTGCGGCAGACGCAGGAACTGGGTTCAGGATAGATCTCATCGACGCCGCTCTGGAGGCCAAGGCGCGAATCGTTCACATGCCCGGTCTCGAAGAAGTGGAGTTCACTAGTAACGTTCTTGGGACGGACTTCTCCGAGTTGCATCGTGCTAGTACAAGGTTGTTCGAGATGCTCAGGCACACCGATAGGTTCACAGTCCGGACCGAGACTGCATCCGGGAAGATACACACACTGAAGCTCAGGCGGGATTCCCGCCCCCTCCACACTTGTGGGGGAATCGCGACTCCCTGTGAGATAATCAACTTCCCGACGGGAGAGGTGTATTTCGCACCGATCGAGGGGAAGTCGTCGGGGACGTTGGTTCTGAATGGAAGCGCCGAGAATTGCATTATCGGATCGAACGATGAGGTAACGCTACGTTTCGAGGACGGCTTGCTGCAGGTCGATGCATCCACATTCGCTGGTGGAGGTGACATAGATTCCCTCAGGAAGGACCTTGAGGCAGCTCGCATCGAGCATCCATGCTCCATGACACTCTGCGAGTTCGGGATTGGGACCAACAGCGAGATCAAGGAACTGTGTGGCGAGAACGTCGTAGATGAGAAATCCCTAGGCACGGCGCATATCGCGGTAGGCGGGAATAGCGTCTTCGACGGGCGCACAATTTGCCCTTATCACCACGACCTGGTGTTCTACCCGCTGAGTGTTGAGGCTGATGGCGAGATTCTTGATTGGCCCTGGGGAGATGGGGCCGACAGGAGGTGAACGATGGAACCGGTTTCTCGAATCAAAGTTTGGGAACAGCCTGATTGGAAGAATCCGCTCCGTGCGCTGCCTGGTAAGGCTCGTCCGTACCTCGGAGGGGAGGCATGGGCAAGAGTACCAGGAAGCCCGGCCGATAAGGAAACGAGAGCCGTTCTGCGGAGATTCTACAGTGAGGCAAGGCTACCAGGTGGAGATGATGCTTCGAATCTGAGGGCGTACCTCCAGTCTCCGAATGAGGAGCTTTTCGTAGTTTGGGGAGATGTAGGAATCGGCAAGACTTGGTTCCTGCGCTATGAACTCCTTGTGAGCGACTTCTCCGTCGAGACCGGCGACATCGAAGCGGAAGTCATAGACTTCCTCCAAGGAAGACCCGGGGACGCTCCAGAGCTAGTGCTGAAGCAGCTTTGCCCCGTTCTCGACGGCTATCTCGAGCGTCACGGACACGGGACCGAGACCGTTGTACGAGAGTACCGGAAGCAGCAGCTTGCCAGACGGAAGACCGCAAGCGCGGAATCAGAGCAGGCCGCTGACCCGCTGCTTGAAGACTGGCTGCACATGGATGATGGACCAGACTACGCTGATCTTCTGCTGCGAGTGATCGAGACCATCGAGGGCCCACCGATCTTCATTGTGGCTGACAACATCGACAAGGCCTCCGATGTCGACCAGGACAAGCTGGTGGGCTTGGCCGCTCAACTACTTCGAAGCCATCGTATCAAGGTCATCCTTCCGCTTCGGAAGACGTCCCAAGCTCTCCGAGATCGCTTCACTCGACTGCACGAGCATTCCTTCAATCATCTCACTCTCGCTCCTCTTGACATGATCCCGATGCTTCACCTGAGGTTTCGATACTCCCGGGAAGGGACACGGCTAGCTGAGATGCCGCCTATCGAAGATGGAGACGTTTCCATGACCTTTCCTGACGTGTTCGCGCGGATCGAGGAGTCGGATCTCTCAGAGCTCATCACGTCTATTAGCGGCTCGGATGCTAGGATTGCCCTGATGCTTGTCTCACGACTGCTTGCCTCTGATCAACTCAAGGGGCTGGCAAACGTTTCGGACCCCGAGTTCGCTCTTGCGTGCTGGATGCTAAGCGACACAGGAGCGGTCGACCCGGTGTCGCCGATCCTGCTCAACCTCTTCGATAGCGAAGAGCCTGAGAGCACGCCCGGATACCCGCTGATTCGATACCGAGTCCTGGAGTACTTCGCAAATCGTTCTGAAGCTCGCGCCGAGAGCAGACCAGTCAGACGGTATTTCGATCGGCTTGGCTATTCAAACGAACGGATTCGAAATGTGCTCCTGACCTTCATGCGAGCGGGACTCCTCAGATCTCCGGAGGGCTTGACGCCAGATCGGATAGAGGAAAGCGAGAAAGGTAACTTCGGAGTGCTGACACTGACCCAGACTGGTCGTGCGTATTGGGACACCCTCCTAGGCATGCAGTGGTACTACGTTACGGTGAAGCGAGCTACCCGCGTACCGACACGGTTAATCCAGCGGAACGAAGAGAAGGGCACCGAGTTCATCTACAACCGGGACTTCACAGAGTGGTTAAAGGAGCAAGAGAACCAAGAGAGGCAGAGGATTCGGCGCTGGGAGAGTACGCGTGGATCAGCACGGTTGGATCTACGCCAGCCGAGTCTCTATGCTGCCCGCGGTCTTGCTCACATCCGTGAAGAGCCCGGTTGATGTCCGTTGGTGATGCCGCGGATGGATGTAGTGAAGCGTGTGGCCTCTCACGAACCACTCTCAGCCGAGTCTGGGTGGCGCGAACTCCAAAAAAGCGGTTTCGAGATACTTCCAGCAGGGTGAGCCTAGCAGGACAAACTTCGAACTGAAACGAGTGACCAGCCCTCAGCACACATCATTCGACGTCAGATGTTGCAAGGCTTCCGTTGGTTCATGTCCGTTATTCCGATATCCTGAATTCACGATGATGACGAGGATTCGGCTAATGCGTGGCTGGCCGGCGACGGCATAGATTGTCTTCTCATGCCAATCATGGGAGATGCGCTTTCGGAGGGTGGGGATGAGTAGGACCGCGGTTCGATACTCGACGTTTCCGAGAACCCAAGCGCCGCCACCTTTTGCTCCGCAGATTGTTGAAGTGTTCTTAAAGAACGAGGCTCGAATCTCGACGCGACGACTCGACAAAGGACTGACAAGTGACGCGGTGCTTCACATCCTCCTGTCAGATCTCGTTGGGATCGGATTCCAGGTTGAAACAGGCAAGAAGAAAGCCGACAAGATAGGGAGCGGCCGGTGTTCTTCGGTGAAGGCGGCGTCCCCACGGTGCGGTATGAGATCGATGCGTACAACCCAGAGTGGAGATGTGGCCTGGAAGTGGAGGCCGGTCGCGCGTGGATGGGTAATGCCGTATACAGAGATCTGATTCAAGCGTCTGTAATGGTGGATGTCGATTTCTTGTGTCTTGCCGTGTCAAATACCTACAAATTCAAGTCCGGTGGAAGGACCAATACGAGCAAGGACTACGACAACACCGTTAGCTTGGCGGATGCGATATTTGGTCACTCCAGATTGAGGTTGCCGTACGGCTTGATCGTGGTGGGATACTAGAGTACGGCACCCAGCAGCGGTTCGCAGCTGACAGACTGACTAGTCACAGCCCGTGCTTGAGCACTGTTCGCGCCAAGCCAGTCAAGCCATGGGGAGCTGGTCAGGATGAAGTCAGCGTGATCCTCGTTCTCCTAAATACACACTAGGCCGCCGAATCCGATTTTCGCACAGACTACGTACTCACTCGCGCATCATTCGAAGGCTTCTGTTGCGAGACCTGCAGCCTCACCTCGACAGGGGCCGATTGCAGCTTCCGCGGAGATGGTGCAGTACGCTCAATCGTTTGCCAGCTTCATGGCCGATGGATGACTTCGACCTCACTTTGCGCGGATTCCCCTGAGATGCGCTGTTTTGGTAGAATCCGGAAGGTGAGTTCCGGCGCAGGCGGACTCACAGCCCAATGGGGGGCGAAACGCCTTCACGGAGGAGGCTCCATGCCTAGCTACTGGATTCGGGAATTCGAGGTTTCAGACCTTTGGGGCAGGCGCGACGTGAGTCTCACCTTCGACGACAGAGTGAACATCATCATCGGCCCCAATGCGTCGGGCAAAACGACACTCCTGAATCTTCTTCGCTATATCATTACCGTTGATCTTGAGGGCCTACGCGAGATCCCGTTTGAGGAGGCAACGCTTCGTCTTAGCGCCTTTGCCGGACGTTCCAGAAGGACCATTTGCGTGGAGAAAAGGCGGGATGGGGTCACGTATCGGATCTCCAAGCGTTCTATTGACTTGGACTACGATGACCGGCCTGCATACCGCCAGCTCTTCACAACGACGGGCGCACTCGGCAGAAGAAGACTGCGGGAGAGACGAGTGAGTCCCGATCGATCTGAGCTCACAAACGTAATGAAGTCCCTTGTGTCTGCCGCCTGGCTTCCGGTCAGCCGCAGATTGCCTATTGGCCCATTCCTCGAGCATCAGGGGCCAGACTTCGGCGAGGCAGAACTTGAATCAGTAGACGTGCGACTGCGAGAGCTCCTGGCGGAATTGAAGGCCTATCGGTCAGCACTAAACGCACAGCTCTCGGAGCGCTACTCGCAGTTCGAGAAGGACGTTCTAGCAACGATCCTCTACAGCAAGAAGTATGATCGCATTGAAGCCATCTCCTCCGTTGACAGACCGACAGACGCGGACAAGGGGCAACTGATTAGGGCTTTCAGAGCTGCAAGACTTCTGGATGACGATACGAAGACCCGGATTGATGAGCACTTCGAGGCGGCCAACGAAGCTCTCGACAGAATAGCAGCTGGCACCGAGGAAGAGCAAGCGACGATCGAGCTTGAAGACTTCTTGATCATCCCGCTCATTGGACGAACCAAGACGATTGTTGAGTTCGCTCGAGAGATGGAAACCTACCGCGAAGACCTCTTCCGCCCCGTGCGCAGGTTCGAAGACATACTCAACTCCTTCTTGGCAGACAAGCAGGTGAGCATTTCGGATGCAGGACAAGCGGAGATTCGATCTAGACAGGCTGATGAAGAGATCAGCCCCATGCTTCTGTCTTCTGGAGAGAAGCAGCTACTGATTCTCTTGATCCAGGCGCTCCTTTGGGAGGACAGGCCTGTCGTATACGTCGTTGACGAACCGGAGCTCTCGCTTCACATAGAGTGGCAGGAGAAGCTCTTGAAGGGGCTTGTCGAACTCGGACGAAGCATTCAGCTCATAGTGGCTACTCATGCCCCCGAGATCGTCAACGGGTTCAAGGATAGGGTCATAGCGCTGTCCCTGAAATGACGGAAAGCATACGCTTCTCACTGTCGGCGCTGGCAGCGAAGTATCTCTTCTACGGCAAGCCGGTTGTCTGGGTCGAGGGGCCAACTGACGTCGTCTTCTTCAAGAGCTTCGACGGCCCCGGTGAGTATAAGATTGCCTACGCAGAAGGGAAGGACAGACTCCGAGCTCTTGCCGAGGAAACGCTCGAGAACAACCTTCCGTACGTTCTCGTATTCGACGGCGGATACGACGTGCTCGAAGCTCCAGACATCCTGCAGGCCCGGGTGATCCGACTAGATAGACATTCGATGGAGAACTACCTCTTCGAAGAAGAGGTCATCGAACGCGTGTGCTGGAAGTACGTTGCTGCAGAGCCTGGAGAGAGCCTGTCGACGATTGCATTCCGCGAGCTGATTGAGCGCTTCGACGAATCCTTCTATGAAGTGATCATCCTTGATATCGCCCGCTGTCGCAGCGATTCGGACTGCCCCGGTTTCCTTCCTGAGCGAATCGAGTCCCTTCTCACATCAAGGCCAAGGCTGACCTTCGCTGTTGAGCGCCTCGAAGAACTGGAGCGTGTAGGACGCCAGAATCTGGCCGATGACGATGTTCGCGAGACAAGAGATCTAGTTGATCAGTTCCTGCGTTCGCGCCGACTAGCTGACATTTGCCCTGGCCATCTGGTCTTCGGACTTGCACGTGAGCTGCTTCTGAATGCGGTTCGCCGGGGACGTGGGAGGAAGCTGGTTGTCGACAACGACACAGTCTTGGTTCTCCTGAGCGAGGCAGCGTGGGAATTGCTCCCTTCCACTGATCACACTACTCTGCGAGCTCAGTTGGCCCATGCAATCAACGAGGCAGCTGACCTGCTGGTGTAGTGAGTTCATGCCGGTGTCTACTTGTCTTGCTGGTTGCCGCCTACGTCCAACAATAGCGACCCTCATCGCTGGCAGCGACAATCACTCAGCTCTCGATTCGAGAACTAGGACCAAGGATCACTGATTCGCTCGCTGTCTGCTTCCCTGGCCTACTCAACGAAGCATCCAACTAGTGACGGTCCCAGTTCACTGCTATCCGTAGAGGCTTCCGTCGCTCATCGGAAACGCTATTCCGCAGTCCATTGCAGGATTGGAGTGAAAGCTGAAGCGCCTCTTTGTGTAGGGCTAGTTCAGGGCTGCCCAGGGGATTGACTCAACTGACTGGTGTACTGCTTCCTTAGCACGTCCAATGGTTGCTCATTCCCGTCCCGATCGGTGAAGTGCCAGAAGGTCCATCCGGGTGGCGCGCTTACGTTGTGCTTCTTCGTGACAGCGCCTCCTGCCGCCGACGGTGTTCTGTACGTGACGCCTTCGAACTCGATCATCCCGTCCGACTGGACGGTGGCCACGTAGCGCTCTCCCTTGTAGATGACAGACAGGCTAGAGCCGCCACGAAGAAGCTTGGCTGCTACAAGGTCCTTCACAGTGACTCGCGGAACTGGAGGACGCCTAGGCGGCTTACGCGTACTGTCGGGGAGTGATACTTCAACGTCCTGGAGCACACGCGCAGAGCTCTCGTTGAGCATCTTCCGGAGCGCCCCTACTATGTCATCGGCGGCCACAGTGACCCCGGTCTCTCGCTTCAAGACTCGACGGATATTCCGCAAGGTCTCCACGCAGAGGATGGCCCTGAGGAGGCTCTGCGGCTGCAGGACCTCTGTGCGTTCCCAGAGCTTGTCCAGCCCGCCGCGCCTGACATTTCGATACCCTATCAAATCGAACTTGCCGTGTAGTACCTCCAGCTCGTCTCGCAGGAGGTTCCAGCGCTCCACCAGCTTCGTTGCAGGTGGTCTGCCGAACTCCACGTGATAGAGGTGCCAATCGCGACCGTTCGTGAGTAGAACCCACTCGCAGCCGCAATCGATGGCATATCCTGTCACCTGCTTTAGGTGTTTTGCGAGGAGATCGACATTCGCGCGCTTCACTTCAACAAGGATCGCCGGCTCTGCATTCGGCTTATCCTCGACCTGGATTGCGAAGTCCACGTATTCCGTCTCACCTGCTCCTGAGATTGAGCGCTCGCGTGAGAGGTGCCTCAGGGCGTCATACCCCATGACCATTTCGAAGATCCTCTCCAGTCGTCGCCGCGTCTCAGCTTCATTCCCGTCTGCCTGATAGACGGCTTCGACCAGCTTGCGAGCTTCGCGAAGCGCCTTCCGTCGCTCCTTATCGAGTGGCTCTTTCGGCATCCCTCCTCCCTTCTCACGGAGTATACGTCGAGATCGTAGCAGAAAGGAAAGAACCAGACTCAGAGCGGGGAGCGGACGAAGATGTCAACCTTGTGGAGGGAGCTGCAATCGGCCGAATCTCAACGCAGTCTCACTGCGAACTGACGGACGAAGGTTCTTGGTACGGTGACTTGACGTCAGGTGTTCCGCGCTATTCCCTCTCCGTCTGCCAGAAGTGCTGATGAGCAGTCTTCACGAGTTTCTCGACGCGTGTAGCGAGCTCGTCGACCTGCTTCCACGTGGGCGCCCACGACCTAATCGCCGCGACGGTCTCGTTGTGAGCCTCCAGCAGCGATGCGTGATTGTTTCGGAGAGTCTGCAGTGAGGACTGCTGACGGTCGACAAGCTTGCTCAGCTCCGCTTGACGGGTACGGATCTTGGCGAGGTCCTGGGACAGTGCCTTGAGGCGACGGTCGAAGTCCCCGGCGATATGGCGTCCTTCTTCGATGACAGACACGAGAACCTGCTGAATCGTCGTTTGATCCTTTCGAGCGCGTCGTCTGAGTGCGGTGTACAGCTTGTCGGGTACCTTGACGGGTTGACTCATCGTTTCACCCCCTCCCGGTAACCGGAGTAGTAACCCCGGTAACCCGCAAGTACCGCGTGTTGTAACCACTGAGCGCAGCGGTCTGCGGCGCACTGTGTATGGCGAGGCTAGCACGTTTCACGCCGAAAAGCAAGTGAGTGCTATCTATCCAAGATTTCCCAGCAAAGTCAGTCAGGAAATGGATCAATGCGCCAGCATGTGACCGTAATGCTAGTACATCCTTGACATTTCTCTCCGCCGCGTGTAGGATGTTCCTGGAGGTCAACGAATGACGGGCAGTCCGAAGAGAGGACCGGAATGGTTCACGGTGCCGCAGATGGCTCGCATCCTCCACGTGTCGCGACAGACGATCTACGATGCCGTTCAGGATGGCCGAATCCAAGCCGACGGCGAAGGGTGGAGCCGGAGGATCAACGGTCGGGAGATACTGAAGTACGCGATTCGGACGGGTAGAGACCTCCAGAGTGTGGCTGAGAGGATGCGAGCCGTGAAGGACGACGAGATCTCTTGGAAGCAACTGGCAGCGTGGGGGATTGCAGTAGCTGGGCTGGCTTGGCTTCTGAGCAAGAGGGACGAGTAGGTAACAGCGGAGGGGGCGATGAAGGGGGAAGAGAAGAAGGGGAAGATCGGTCGCCATCCTCTTCTGCCATTCAAGAGCCAAGACGAGCTAGTGGAGGCAATCGATTGGTTTCGCCGCTATCTCGCAGTTCTTAAGAGTTGGGATGCCGCGTCGAAGTGGAAGGTCAAACCAGAGGACCGTGATCTCAATTGATCGGGCAAGCCACGTCCAGGTAAGGTGAGCTCGTGAGCACGAAGGTCGTCTCCTACATCCGTGTGTCAACCGAGGAGCAAGCCGAGCACGGCTACTCAATCGACGTGCAGAAGCAAGTACTGACTGATTACGCCGTCGGCCACCAACTTGAGATCGTCGAGTCGTTTGTCGAATCTCAGTCTGCGTTTCGCCCAGGTCGCTCCGAGTTCGCACGGATGGTGGATCTGCTCACGAGGAACAAGTCGATTCGCGCTGTTCTCGTCTACAAGATTGACCGCATCTCCAGGAACCTCCACGACTACTCGACGCTGGTGGAAGAGATGGGCGTCGAGATCATCTCCGCTACTGAGCAACTGCCGAGTAACGCCACCGGAAGGCTGATGGGTGACATGCAGGCAGCCTTCTCTCGCTACTTCAGTGCACAACTGAGTGACCGCGTGACCGAAGCCATGGCGGCCAAGGCGAGGAAGGGGATCTATCCCTCGTATGCCCCGACCGGCTATATCAACAACCGCGAGACCCGGACGATCGAGGTTGATCCGAAGCGCGCGCATCTCGTTCGCCAGGTCTTCGTGATGTATGACGAGACGGACATGACGGTGAAGGAGGTGGCGGCTTGGGCGAAGGATCAGGGGCTGACTACCCGCCGCGGAGGGAAGCTTGGCAAGAGCACACTCCACGTCATGCTGCAGAATCCGATGTACTGCGGCATCGTCCGCTGGAGGGAGGTCACCGCGCCGGGGATCCACGAGCCGCTGATCTCTAGGGCTCTGTTCGACCGCGTCCAAGAGAAGCTCGCAGGCCGTGGGCGAGGGCGACGTACGAACTCGCGGACGTTCCCGTTTCGGGGGCTTCTCACCTGTGGCTACTGCGGCTGCAAGATCACCGCATCCAGGATCAAGGGTCGATACATCTACTACCACTGCACCAACGGACGAGGGAAGTGCGAACAGCCACACATCAGACAGGAGAGACTCTCGGAGATGCTGGTCTCTTTGGTCGACGACGTACGCATTCCTCAGGATGTGGTGAAGGAGCTGATACAGGCGATTCGTGGTGGGGAGGAGAACCGCAAGGAGCACATCACGCGGAAGCTCGTGCAGCTCGCCGCGAAGCTGGAATCCGTCGAGGGGAGGCGGGATCAAGCGTATGTTGACAGGTTGGGTGGTGTGATTGATGCGGATCGCTGGCGCAGGCTTGATGAGGAGTGGGAAACGGAGCTCGATCAGCTCCAAGAAGAGAAGGCGAAGCTGGAGCAGGCACTACAGGCAACGGCTTCAGACGATGCAACGGCAGCTTTCGAACTCCTCGATCGGGCTTCGGAACTGTATTCTACGCAGTCTGCTAAGGAGCAGGCTGACGCACTGAGGATCCTAGTTTCAAACTGCGCTGTCACAGGGGAAAAGCTAGACCCCAACTACAGAAAGCCCTTCGACCTTGTGGCCGAAGGGCTCCGAACCGGCGACTGGTACGCCCGACAGGATTCGAACCTGTGACCTTTGGCGCCGGAGGCCAACGCTCTGATCCACTGAGCTACGGGCGCATGCGTGCAGCCAGCAAGCCCTTCGGGCTTGTTGACGCACGTGGCAGTCTCGCAAAGCGGAACTGCTGGTTACCTCTGAGCTCGAAGTTGCTCCACGCTCGTTCGGGCAACCTCGCGCTCCTTCTGCGGAGAGGGCGGGATTCGAACCCGCGGAGGAGCGTGAACCCCTCGCCGGTTTAGCAAACCGGTGTCTTGGACCGCTTGACTACCTCTCCAGGCGGCATTCTACCGGCCCGCGATCGCGGGAACAACAGCCCTGCGGATTGCGCAGCGGAGGGGGCGGGATTCGAACCCGCGAGGCCACGCGGGCCTGCCGGTTTTCAAGACCGGTGGTTTCGTCCGCTCACCCACCCCTCCGGGCCTCGATTATACCGAGGGACGGTGCAGGCTTGGAGCCCCGTCAGGATTTCGCGATGGTTCCACCGCCGAGGAGGCGGTCGCCGTCGTACAGGACGGCGAGCTGCCCAGGCGTGATGGCACGCTGCGGCTCGTCGAAGGCGAGGCCGAATCGCTCGGCGGTACCTCCTCGGAACGTGGCGCCGAAGACCGGTGATCGATAGCGGATCTTGACGTTTACATGGGAGCCATCCTCCGGCGGCCGCCCCGAGATGTAGTTCGCGTCGACCGCGCTGAGCTCGCGTCGAAACAGCAGTTCCTCTACGCCGACGACGAGCGCGTTGAGGACCGGGTCGATGTCGACGACGTAAAGCGGGCGGCTCGACGGGACGCCGAGCCGCCGCCGTTGGCCGATGGTGTAGTGCGCGAGGCCTCGATGCGTTCCGAGTCGACGGCCGGCGGAATCGAGGATCGGTCCCGGACGAAGCTCGACTCGGTCGAACAGGAACGCGGTTTCCCCGGCGACGGCGAAGCAGAGGTCCTGGCTCTCCGGCAGCTCGGCGCACGTCAGCCGGCGCTCGCGGGCGATCCCGTACACCTCCTCCTTGAACAGCTCGCCGACGGGGAACAGAAGCCGCCTCAGGTCGTCCTGCGCCAATCCGTACAGGAAGTACGTCTGGTCCTTGTTCGGATCGGCCCCCCTGTGCAGGGAGAACCCGCCGTCCGGCTCGAGAACCCGCCGGACGTGGTGCCCGGTCGCGACGAAGTCGAAGCCGCGCTCCTCGGCGTAGGAAAGGGCGAGGCCGAACCGGAGGTATCGGTTGCATCGCCCGCACGGGTTCGGCGTCTCGCCGTTCCGGTAGCGCGTGACGAAGTCCTCCAGGACGAGGCGTTGAAACGCGTTGCTGGCGTCGATCTCCTCGTGAGGGACGCCGACTTCGCGCGCCGCCTGGGCGGCCGCGTCGAGGGAGCAGCATTTCGTCGCCCCGGCGTAGTCGGGCGCTCCGGGGAACGACCAGAACCAGAACGTGATCCCGACGACGTCGTACCCCCGCTCCAGAAGAAGCTGCGCGGCGACGGTGCTGTCGACGCCGCCGCTGAGGCAGACGACGACGCGCTTGGTCATTTACCCGTTTTCCCCCTCCAACGGGACCACGCAAAGGAATTCGAAGACGTCATCGCCGGTGTTGACGAACTGATGCTCTTCGTTCGGGGGGACGAAGGCGAAGTCGTCCGGCTCGACGGCACGGCTTCCGCCGGCGAACCGGATCTCGCCCCGTCCGGCGAGAACGTAGACCTCGTGCTCCCACGGATGTTTGTGGTACGGGCTGCAGCCGCCCTGCCCGATCGTGAACTTGCGCATCGAGAAGCTGGGGGCGTTCTCCTTCGGTCCGACGAGGACGCGCTTTTCCGCGTGGCGTGCGTTCTCTCCGTCGTGGTAGAGCCGAGCTTCGACGTCTTCGCTTCTCCCGATGTGGACCATCGTATCTCCTTTCGCTAGAGCGGGCTCGCGATGAGCGGGACGAGCATCTCGTCTTCGGTCAGGCCGCCATGCATCCCCCGAAGGAGAACCGCATCGTGGTACGGATGGTAGATCCCGCCGCTGCCGGTGGCGACGACGGCGAGGTCCCCGATCCGGGCGGTGATCTCGGGGTGGGGCGTTCCCTCGCCGAGGAGGCGGTCTTCGATCAGGGTGCCCGAGTCGACGCAGACGAGGCCGTCCTCCAGCCGCCGATCGAGCGACCGCGAAACGCTCTCCATCGTGCCTTCTCGGACGTACAGATACGAAGCGCGGGGTTCGCCGACCGGGGGGAGGAGCAGCGCCTCCTCGACGTCTCCGGTGTCCCGAAGCCTGACGTAGTCGTCCGGCCGCATCGGCACGAACCCGTGATCGGAGGTGACGACGAGGAGGGTGTTGTTGACTCGCCCGACGAGCTCCCTGCGGATCGCATCGTCGATCGCCCTCATTTCGGCGACGTACGCTTCGCTCTCCGGTCCGCGGATGTGCGCGATCGCGTCCAGCCCGGGCCAATAGAGAGACAGGAAGGTCGTCGTGGTCGCGCGGTGGAGGAGCTGACGCGCCGCAACCAGCATGTCGGAGAGGCCGGCGACCGCGTGGAGCTGCCTGCTCCCTCTGTAGAGCGCGCGCGACAGGCCGCTGGCGGCGATGTACTGTGGGAGGAGCGTGTGTACGTCTACGCCTCGGTTCGCCAGTCGTTCTTGAACCGTCGGACTGGGGACGAGCGTCTCGGCGCCGAGGCCGGCGGCGAACGCGGCGTCGCTTTTGGCGTTGCCGACCATTGCGAACCGAACCATGTTGGTGATTGCCGAGGTCTCCCGGAGGTACAGCCGATACCCGACCAGTCCGTGCTCGAGCGGGGTCAGCCCGGTGCCGATCGAGGCGAGGGCCGCAACGGTCGTCGAAGGGAAGACGGACGTGAGCGGGAAGTACAGTCCTCCTTCGCCCAAGGAGCGCAGGACGAGATCGGGGAATCGCTCGAACAGCGACTCCGCCTTCCGGTATCCCAGCCCGTCGAGGATCAAGAGGACGACGTGCTCGGACGGAGGGAGGGCGGAAGCGATCTGCGTCAACGGGCTCTTCGGACCGTCGAGGCCGAACAGCCGCTCGATCCATGACGGGAGATTCGCGATCGAGTAGCCCGCGTAGTCAGGCAGGATCGTTCGCGAGCCCCACCGCGCGGGCTTGTCCCGCGCGAGTAGCTGTCGCTCGATGCTCTCTCGGCTCGGCATGACGGCGATTATACGGTTTGTGTTCAGGGGCGGCAGCGCCGCACCTATACGGCCTCCGTTCAGGGGCGGCAGCGCCGCACCTATACGGCCTCCGTTCAGGGGCGGCAGCGCCGCACCTATACGGCCTCCGTTCAGGGGCGGCAGCGCCGCACCTATACGGCCTCCGTTCAGGTGCGGCATCACCGCACCGATACGGGTTGGCGTCCCAATCGGCAGCGACGGAGCCGCCGATGCGTCAGCCGTCGGCCGGCTCGCCTTCGGGGGCCCCGATCGATTCGCAGGGAACGCCGTCGAGGAGCGTCAGCAGCCTGGCGAACAGGTCGGACGGCCACGTCTCGGCGTCCCATGGCAGGTACGCGACGTAGGCGGACGGTCCGGCATCCGCTTCCGTTGGGAACACGTCCGGTACGAGATCTCCGACCAGTGTGTACGTGGCGGTTCCCTCCATCTGCATCGTGAGGGGATCGTCGGGGACGACGAACGCGCCGGCGGCGCTCCCTTCGGCCGTTCCCTGCGCTCGGTACGAATCGGTCCCCAACGTGACGATCAGGAAGAACGGCCCGACAGCGGAGCCGAGGGCGCCTCCGGAGATGTTTGCGTCCGTGCTGGAGCCGGCCATTCCTCCGCGGATCGAGATCGGTTTTCCGTCCTCGGTCGTGCCGACGGCCTCCATGATGAGCCAGACATCGAGGGTCAACACGGCCGAATCGCCGCACCCTTCACCGAACGCCGTTCCGGAAGCGATGAACGGCACGATCCGACCGTCGATCACGAGCGAGCCGTTCACTTCGAAGTCGCTCTCGATGAGTACGGTGATTTCGGTTCCGTAGAACCACAGCACAGTCTTGCCGGTGGCGACGCCCTCCGCGTCGATGGCCGATTGGGCGAACACCGCGAGGGCGAAGAGCATCGCGACGGCGCCCCCGATACCGAGCCGCTTCATCGATGAATCCTCCCTGCCGGTTGATCGCCGGCCGTCAACCGGTCGTGTCCAATGATATCGAATCGAGTGCGCTCGGCGAAGCGGCGCTCGCCGTGAACGCGAGAACACCCCGTCGCTCAGACAACGGGGTGTTCTCGGTCTTTCCTTCACCGGTGTGCGAAGGAGATTGGTCGCCTCGAGCTTCGTGATTAGCTCTTGTTCTCTTCTCGCTCCAGGTACTGGAGGATCGCGTCGACGACGAGGTAGTTGATCGAACGATCACGCTTTTCGCCGAGGCTAATCAGCCTCTCGACCGGCTTCTCCTCCATCTTCTTCTGAGGGATGTAGATCGAGAGTTTGTCCAGGATCTCTTTCTTCGGCACGGAGTTCACCCCCTCCCTTCATCGGCGGAAACTTTCTGGG
>Ga0180433_10002770_pt1 | contig 26550 bp, 42 predicted proteins | sample SS_ome_8_FD_132980 | JGI IMG/M metagenome (GOLD analysis project Ga0180433, IMG submission 132980) | Hypersaline lake sediment archaeal communities from the Salton Sea, California, USA - SS_1_D_1 metaG | ecosystem: Environmental > Aquatic > Non-marine Saline and Alkaline > Hypersaline >... | reverse complement strand
TGTCTCGAAAATCTTGGGGGTCCGTCCCGTTGCTTCCGTCGAAAATCACCACAATTTCGCATGGAAGGAGACATACGATGGAAAAGAAGTGATTGTTCATCGAAAAGGGGCGACCCCTGCTGGTAAAAACGTCCTCGGAGTAATTCCGGGCGATATGAAAAATCCGGCATACGTAGTGCAAGGCCTGGGGAATGAAGAGGGCCTCTGTTCCGCGTCTCATGGTGCGGGGCGGAAGATGTCAAGGAAGAAGGCCAAGGAGAAATTTAGCTGGAATGCCAGTAAGAAGAATCTTGAGAAAGCAGGATTGGTTATCCTCGGCGGTTCAGCAGATGAAGTTCCTGGGTGTTATAAGTCAATAGAAGAGGTAATGGAACACCAAAAGACTTTAGTAGTAAAAATAGCGAGGTTTGACCCCAAGATTGTTAGGATGTGTGATGATGGCTCTAGACCCGAAGATTAGTTTTCAATCGCTTTAGTTTTAGGGACACACTCTCCGAATAGGTTATAAAAGACTTCGGTGGCCCAAAGAAAAATCATGAAAGAACTGTTAAATTGCTCTGTAGCCAAGATAGATTCCATCGTTTCCCCAATAGCGAGGCAATGGAAGAAATCGAAAACGCTGGTATGCGACCTTCTATCTGAATGGCATCTGAATGTTGTTGAATGTGAACCGCAAATTCGCACAATCAGAATATTTCAGTACAACACAACCTCGTTTGAGAGGCGAGCCTCATCTAGCTTGGAAACTTATTCCCTCCCTTTTCCTTATATGCAATTCGCTCTCTTAGAATTCGACAGAAATAAGCGGTGTTATTATGTGAGCATGACGCCGCATCCACTCGAAGATCCGATAGAAAATTGGGGGTCTAGGGTTCCTCTTCCAAATATCGGTTCCCAAGGAGGGGTTTGTTTAGGGGGCGAAAAACCCAAGATTTTGGATGAAGCTATTGGGCTTTTTTGGATGACGTTCTTCGATGATACCCCTTGGCATCATTGGTGCGGTACGAAAGAACTAGAAAGCAAATTCGCTTTCGGCTTTGAAACTTGGGAAAAATACACCGTGGATGAAATTTGCGAAATGGACATGGAGCGAACTCTCAATCTAAAAAAGTTCACTGTCGATGTTTGGCAAGGCTCCGATACCCGCTGCGGGATGTTTCTCGATTTCCCGAACTCTGAGCGAAGAGGGGAATAACCCAACTTTACGCGAGAGGGAAAACGGACTATAATCGTCCCAGAAAGGAAAAAGTTATGCCAATGTCAGTCTCAATGCAGGCATCCTATGACAGGATGATGGAATGGGGTAAGCGGCTTACCGCTTACGATTTCGGCAATACCTGTGTCCGTATTGTCCACGATGAAGGTTCGACCTTCTTCTTGGAGAATGCGTTTATTGTTGATCCTGGGGGTGACATCTTTGGATGCCCCAAGGACGCACAATACATCTGGGTCTTTACCGAGCATCAGGGTTACTTGATATTCCACAAAGACGATCTTATGGGATGGAATACTCTGTCCTGTGTGCCGAATCATTCTGTCAATTACCGCCCACGCAGCAACAAAGGATTCCCCGATGCTCCTCGCCGGGCAGAAGATATCATCGCGGAACAGATGCCCGATTATGAAATTTCTGATGAACCTACCTTGGAAGAACATGAAAATATCGAAGTCTTCTATCTCACTCCCAAAAACCCAGAGGATGATAGAGGTGTTACTGTTGCGGTTTCCGTTGTCCAGGGCCGAATTATAGGAAGGCAAGCCTAATGCCAATCATCGAAAATCCAGGCTCTCCGCGACACGAAGAGCAACTAAGGACTCTTGCTGAATTCTGTGCCCTAGATCGGGTCGCATACAAAGATCTGGGAAATGGCGAAGAGTATGTCCTAGAAAAGGACGGCGAACAAATTACCTTGTGTGTGCATGGTAACAAATTTGATGGTGGGTTTATGTGTGTCGATTTCGGACAGCCCGCCGCTACGTGGAAAGATCTCAATCAAGGAGAGTTAGCGTGAGTAAAAAGGCCAAAAAGAAAAAGAAGGGCAAGAAAAACCGAGAGTTGCTGATGTATGTCTTGGACCCTAAGACACGGCAACGAGTCGGCGTAGTTGTTGCTCGACAGGAAGGCCCCACCATTCACTATGGGTGGAGCCAATGTATGATAAAGCCCACACAACGACAAAAAAATAAGGGAATCACAAAGGGGGATAGGTTCGACAAGGTACGTGGCAAAAACATAGCTAGAGGTCGAGCAAAGCAAGCCGTCATCCATATCTCGCAACCGAACCAACTGCATTTTACTAGTCTTCGGGAACAAATGAATGAAGCTAAGGTCCCTCACGCTTGTCGTGTCGCTCTGCGTAGATTGGGCACGATGGTAATCAAGTATTTCAAGAGGTAATTGAGGAAAAAAAGTCCACTTTCGCCTGCGAAAGTGGACTTTTTGGAGATGACATGAAATTCCAGGTAAAAAAGTGGGAACGAGTTTTTACCGAAGGCACTTCTTGTGAAGATACCTGGAATAATATCGGTATCGAAAATATCACTCTGAAACGCGTCGAGGACGTTATTATTGGCACAATGGGAAGCCAAGTCATCCGTAATATCTTTCATGTTGAGATTACGGATGACTTTGTAGAAATTCATGGCTTTATCTACAACCCGGATGTAAATTACGTTGCGTACCGCCTGTATCCTGCATCTTTGGAGTAAACTATGCTAACTGCCATGCGAAATTTTTTCGGGCGAAAGCCTGATAACGACCAAGAACCTGACTTCGACATCGTTGTTGATGATGACCTCGATGAAGAGGGGTTTACTATAATAGATGGAGATGATTTTAATCTTGAGGATTATCTCGTCATTGCCGATGGTGGTGACGGGCATGAAATCAACATGAGATATCGGAGTAGGCGTAAACCGCTCAATTTCAACCGCATCACCGACAACATTTTCCTTGGCTCATGTCCAGGGACAGAGGAAGAAGTTCAGCGACTCAAGGCCGCTGGTGTAACCGCCGTAATCAATCTCCAAACGGATTTCGACTTCACGAAAAAGGAGATCGATTGGGAGAAAATGGTGGAGTATTACAAGGCGGCGGGAATTGCGTGGAAGAGGAATCCGACCATCGACTATAACGACGCAGACTTAAGAAAGAAGGTTCCTTTAGGTCTTCTGTGGATGGATGAATTCATCAAGCAGGAACATATTGTTTATGTTCACTGCAATTCTGGTATAAATCGAAGTCCAACTCTTGTGGCCGCGTATTTGCATCTGCAAGGACTCGGAATTCAATCTGCCATCAATTATGTTTTGTCCCGTCGCCAATCTTGGCCTGATAAGGATGCAATCCTAATCGGATGTAGAATTTTCAAGTGGCACAAATACAAGATTCGGCTTTCCGAAGAGCAGAAGAAACAAATCGTTGATAGTCTCTCGACCAATCTGGCAAGCATTCGGCGTTCGGAATACGACAATTTCGATGACGCCGTTGGTGCCTTCATTGCCCGTTGCCGAGAAATCTTGATCGAAGAGATCGAAGGGGGAATACTATGAAAAAAGGAGTCACTCTTGTAGAAATTCTTGTTGTAATCGCCATTATCGGACTTTTGATTGCCCTGTTACTTCCATGTATTCAATATGCCCGCGAAGCTATTAAGAAGGCCGAACAAGCCGAGGCTGGGCAAGTCGATGTACCCAATTTTTCCGGGGTTATCAAGGAAGTTGCTCCCTATGGAGACGATGGCTTTGCCCTGATCCGTATGGAAAACGGGAGAGTAATGACTTTGCAGATTTTGTATCACGGGCCGTTCGTTTTTCATGAAGGGAAATATAGTCGAATAGAATACAACACTTCTGGTTGGGTTACAAAAGTCATCCCCGATTGCGAGAAGGAATAAAAGGAGAAAAAATGCGATACTTGATGATTTGTGTCTTATTTTTGTTAGGTGGTTGTGCAATGCCGCCACAAAAGGCGACGATTAAAGTCGATTTACAGGAAACAACGAACGCCGTAAAGGTAGTCGTTACCTATACAGAGAAAAACGTTCTGAGTGAGTGGACTGTTACATTAGAGAGCCAGGAAGAGCTTGATGCCTACAAAGAAGAGGCAAAGTTCTTGGTGGAGAAGCTGGAAGAGGCTCAAAATCAATGGGAAGAGAAGGCCCCTATTCCGACCTTGCATGTTCCATCCGATTCGCCCGAGCAAATGGTTGAATCAGAGGAAGAATTTGACGAGAGTGTTTGGGGGCCGGGACCTTCGGATGATATGTGGTATCCCGAAGAAGAGGAAAGCCCACAAGTAACTTGGTTTCAAGGAGATAACGACTAATGGGAACCAGAAGTCTCACGGTCATCAAAGATGGCGATAAAAACGACGAAGAGATCGTCGTCATGTATTCTCAATTCGACGGCTACCTCAGCGGGCACGGCAAACTTTTGAAAGAAGCCATTGGCGACCTAGAGGTGGTGAATGGTTATTCTCCTAACAATACCAATGTCGCAAACGGCATGTCTTGTTTGGCCGCTCAATTGATTATGAAGTTCAAACAGACCCGTTACGACCAGCAGGTTAGAATGCGGGAAGTGATGGGTCGTGAATACGAGATAGAGATAGGCTACGCAGGCACATACTACCTCCATCCCGCAGGCACTCGCGATTGTGGTGAAGAGTACGTCTATACCGTCTATTTCGTGGAAAAAGATGAGGCGTTGCTTGAACAAGAACGCGAAGCAGAACGACTTCGCTTTGAGAAAGAATTTGAGGAGGCTCCCGACGAAGAGGCGAAGCTGAAAGTCAAGCGATTCGAATCCCCTTCCCTAGGTCAAGTGTATGTCATGGTAGAATATGATGATACGGTCATTTATGATGGGCCGCTACGTGATCTCGATCCCAATTTGGAAGGGGAAGTTTCTGACGAAGATGAAATTTCTGACGAAGAAGGGGACCGTTGTGCCCAATGCGGGAAGGAATTCGAGGTTGATATGGAGAATGAAGCTCATATTGAAGGCTACTGCTGTAGCCAATGTATGGAGCAAGCCGATCAACTAGGAGACGAAGAATGAGTATCGAACAACATCCCAATCTTCACGCCGTCAAACTGGCTATGTCAGTTTGTGTTCCTACTTTTCGTCATCCCGGCCTCAACCATAGTGCCGGTACTAGCGAAGATGAATTCAAGAATCATGTTCGTGATGAGTACTACCGCTCTCTACGAGGCAAGGCAACAAAAGAGAATGCTCCGAATATTGATCGGTTGATCGATTTTACCTATGAGCAAATCGTCAAGTTGGCAAATAAAGGGGAACGGGAATTGAAGAATTACGGCGATGAGATTAAAGATCTCATCGTTCATTTTGTTTCTGCCGTAGAAACACTCGTAGATAGGGCGGTGGAAGATGGACATTCTAGCTGATACAGTCGAACAGATGAAAAAGGCTGCTGTCCAAAAGCCCTTCAATCCCCTTACATTTCGACCGCCTGATAAGACCCAAATTCTCTATAGGGGATTTCTCATTAGTGTCGCCTTGACTTTTGTGGAACTTAGCAAGGGTCGAGGAATGTGGACATTTTCGGCCTGCAACGAAAGCAGCCCAAGTACTTTCCCACAAGAATATGCCGAAGAATTGGCAGACATGTTTCTCCCTGGAGATCGAGAAAGATTTCAGACTCCCTCGATGCATGGACCAAATACCACATACATTTTCAGTGAGCCCGTACTATGACCTATGCAGAAATAATCAAAGAAGTCTATGATTATGGTCGCAACAACCAAGATGAATGGATTCTATCCATATTCAGAACGGCTTTTAGGACAGTTTTCGATCCTGCTTCTTATGAATGGAATGACACCACAATGGGCGAGAAGCAGTTGTTCATTGAGCTTGTGAAAAAAGGTAACGCTTTTTCTTTCACCTTGGACGATCTGGTGACCGAATATAAAGTGCTATGGAATCGAATAGGTAGGCCTGATATCGCTGTGGAAACGGATGTCGCGTTGAAATTGCTTGGAGAGGTCTAATGAAGAAAGTCATCGTAACAGCAGGTCCGATTCCGGCCAAACTGGATAGCGTGAAGATCATCACCAACATGTTCAAAGGTGGCCTTGCGGTAAAAACCGCCGAGATGCTTCAAGCCACTGGAGAGTTTGATGTTGAGATTGTGAAATGGAAAGGGACGGAGGCCAAATTCCGAATTCCTGATTCGCCATTTGACGATCCGAAAGTCACTTCCGTAGAAGATTTTGGCGAATACAGAAACTACCTCCTACAGTCATCGGCGGATGCTTATATTCTAGCAGCGGCGGTCGCCAATCTCATGCCTGTAAATCCTTGGAGAGGCAAGTTCCCCAGCCACAATTATGAAGTGGGCGAGGAATTCGACATCCGCTTCTGTATTGCTCCTCGCGTTATTGACGAGATCAAAGAATTCCATCCCCGCAGTACGTTGATCGGCTATAAGCTCTTCGACGGCACCGATGAAGAATTAGTCGATGCTGGATGGGAGACTTTATGCGGTAGCAGATCCAACGTCGTTTTCTGTAACCGCCCCAGCACAGCCGCTCAAGAGAAGATCACGTTGTTGCCGGATGGGACTCAAATCCCAATGTCTTTTGATGAACACATCGAATTCATCAAGCGAGTGATAAATCTCAAATGGTACTCGACGGAAATTTCCGACCTGGGTTTGGGATTCGTACCGGATATCACGAACAATTTGAATTGTATGCATCGCAATCTAAAAAAGATTCAGACGGAGAAGCCGCCCTACATGTTTGGAACGATTGCCATGCGTATTGATGATGGCTTCATCACAACAACGCGAGGCAAGCGAGGAAAAAGATTTGCCAAAGTACATTCAGTAAATCACACGACTGGGACCATTGTGGCTTCGCAAAAGGCCACAATGAATGCTCCGTTTATTCACAGAATATTGGAAGCCTATCCAGACTACAAGTGGGTTCTGCACGGACACCGACAAATCGACCATCCTATGGGAACATATCCCTACTGTTTCTCGGGAACAACCGAAGAAACTGAATTGTTGGAATCAATGCCCCTTAATTTCGGGGAGGTTTTCAATATCCAAGGGCACGGATATTATGCTTTCTTCAAAACCCAAGAAGAAATGGAGAACTGGGTTGCCGAAAACTATCCGACAGATTGATTGGGAAAAGTACGAAGAAATCTATCCCGACCGTTATTCAGATCCATCCGTTTTCGATGGGAAGGTTCACAATGAAATTGCGAGACTTCTCACGAAAGCCGGGTCGGACGTATTGAATATTGGCGGCGGCAAAAGCTCGCGATTGCATCGGGCTTGGCTAGCCATGTTGTGCCGGGAACCCAAAACTGATCCCAAGTTTTGGCTGCTCGATCCTTACGTTACCTGTCCCGGTTGGATGGAAAGTGTCGATTGGGACACAGAGAAACAATTCGATCTCATCATATGCAGGGGCTCGTTTAACTATCTGCAACGACAACAAATCATCAAAATTCCCGACATGCTTAAGCCGGGCGGTTGTTTTCTCTTCAATACGTTCTACAAACCCAAGAACGGCTCAAGAAGATACACAAACACTAAATCGGGGACCAAGGGTGTCGAAAAATTCCAATGTCGCGGGAAGGTTGTTATCCACCGATTAGAACCTGACGGCGAAGATTACGTAATTCAACACGAAATCAAAGTCCGCTCAGTGGACGATATCGTGAAACTCCTCGGGGCAAATGGATTGACCCTTGAGTTTTTGGGACCTAATACGTTGTTTGTAAAATTGGAGCGGGAAAATGCATGACCCTTGTAAACCATTCCAATATTGGTTTCAGCATACCCCTCATGGATTGACGCTCTTTGTCGTCTTCTACTGTCAATCCTGTCGGTATAAACTCTGTACTGGCTGTAGCCTCCATAGTTCTATGTCCGAAGAACATGTGAACTTCCGACAGATCATGCACCAAATTGATTACATCTTCGATGCTCCGAAAGTTCTCGATAACCGGCGGCAGATCAGGAAAGTAATCGTCAGCAACAATGGATCTGTGCTGGATGAAGATACATTCTCTTCGACGGCTTTGATGTATCTCGTTGCACAAGTGAACACTCATTTCCCGCATCTAGAGGTTTTATCGCTCGAATCCAGGGCTGAACATGTTGATGTCTGTGAGCTTGAATTTCTGCGTCGTGCTTTGCACGAAGGGAGCATGAGCCACGTAGAAATTGCTATTGGTTTTGAGGTCTTTGATGACCAACGCCGCAACAAGATCTTCCAAAAGGGATTGAGCAGAAAACAGTTCGAAAAATTTGTGAACCTCATGGCCGACCATTCCTTCTGGGTTAAGTGTTACTTTATGCTCAAACCCATCGCTGGGATATCTACGCAGGAGGCAATCGATGACATTCACAATGCCATCGACTACCTTGCGGAACTTGCGAAAGAAAAGGATGTCCATATCAATATGCACCTTAACCCTACTTTTGTGGGGAAGGAAACGAAACTGTACGAAGATTTCATTGCGTCGAAATTTATACCCCCCACCTTGGTCGATACCGCCCGAGCGGCCATGCACGCGAAAGGAAAGCCAATCACGATATATCTCGGGATTTCTGACGAAGGATTGGCCGTGCCGGGCGGGTCTTTTATTCGAGAAGGGGACGAAGAAGCCTTGGAATTGTGCCGACAATTTAACGAAACACAGAATTTTGGCCTGTTAGAGGAGATCGTCTTTTGATAAAATTATCCACGAAAATCGCCTGTGATCGGACTCTCGTAGCTCTTGGCCTTAGCGAGGGAAATTGTCAAAAACTCAAAGAAGGAGATCCGATTCTGTTCCCCTGCTCAGAAGTAGGGATTGATGACAAAAGAAAAATCATCGTCGTCTACGACGACGAGGATTTCCGATCTAAACGAGATCTGCTTAGTCCTACGAAGGTCGCTTATTGTCTCTGTTTAGATGACGAGACGATCAAAGAGCTACAAAGCGGCACGACCATCACAAACACAACCGCCAAAGTAGATTTCGTTTTCTTTTATGGAGAAACGGAAGCTGAAATGGCAGAAAGTGTGAAGTCGTTGATCGGCCCAGGAACGAGAGTCATCAACAGAGGCTTCGATCCTTCTGCTCCTAAAACCCAGGAACGAAACTAATGGATATTAAATGCTTCGGTTGCGGAAAGACTCTTAGACGAGTCTGGGAAGATGAAGGGTCCGTCGAGGGAGAAATTAGAAAGATTTCTGAACCCGAAGTAGATGCTTGGGATGATGGAGGCGTTCATCTCTTTGTACCTGGGTACGGGTCGCAGCATGACATGGACAAAATCATCATCGGCATTTGCGACGATTGTATTGACAAAGGCTTGAACGAAGGCACACTCATTTTGAAAGAATCGGGCCTCTAATGCCCATACCAGATACAGTAACCCAAGAAGACTTGGCCCGTTGGGAAAAGGAGTATCAAAACTCAGCGGAAAAGAACGATAAAGAGGCAGATCGCTTGATGAATACCTGTAAGAAGGTTATGCCCATTTTTCCAATGGTTGATGAGCGGGAGGTATATTATTCTGGATGTTGGTTGGGTGGAGAACTGCATGATTTGGGAGCTTCGGAGGAAGAAGTCAGCGAAATCGGCCAAACACACGGCCAACGTTGTTTCTTTGCCAAGGTAATGAAGACGGATTGTTGGGATTTAGCAAAGCTATCTATCAAAGAATTCGAATCTGGAGACTGGACCAAGCCAGGAGAAAAGCTCGCCGCAGAATTGTGTGAACAATATCTAATTCCGTATCTCGCAGGTTTAAGGAGCAGAAATTGAGTAAAGCGCCATCAGTTAGAGACATGATTTTTAAGTACTGCATCCTCGAATGTTGCTGGGGACCGCATGAAGGAAACAATGGCGGCTTTATTATCCGTTGGGGGATCGAGAATTTTGGATTCGGAACGACGACCTTTGCCATCGAGAAGGACGGTTCGCTGAAATGCGACAGCGAAACATGCAGTCGCGAATTCGTAGACAGGGTGCTTATTGAGTTGGCGAAGAGGGCCAATTTGGTGCATGATACCATTCCCGATCACAAGGCCCTCATCGAAGAAAACGAGCATGGAACCGCTCCGGTTGATCCTATGGACGATTTCTTTGGAGCGGGGCCGGGAGGCAAAGATGTCTGAATCCGATCTAAGAATCCACCTTCATGGTCGCGGTGAAAAGACCGCCCAATTGATCTGCAATTGGTGTGGGGAACCTCATGCCGTTGAACCTGAATACAGGGAGCAAGTCCTAGAAAGAGGAGCCAGGGAACTAGAAGAATTGCGACGGCAAGAGGGTTCTGCTGTGCCCGATGAAGTCAAAGCTCTGCGTCCTGAACAGACTTGGACTTGCGGTAAATGCCTCTTGTTCTTAAACAACGTGCCTGCCAACGCGATGACAACCGAATGCCACGATCATGAAGTTCCAAAAGAAAGAACTATTTTTGAGTGGCCTTTTGAGGAGTGACGACATGCGGCGGAACCTCTATTTGTATTTCTTTATGATTGGCTTCCTGGTCAATTCAGTCTTGAGTAGGATTTTTGGATACCAACCCACAGACGATATCCACTTCCCTGTTTCGGCTTTGCTTTTAGTGATTATTCTGGCTATTACCGAAATTTACGCAGAGAAAGAGGCATGAAAATTCGTTGGTGTGCTAAAGCTGGCGACGTATCTTACGAAGACGCATTCGACCATCCGAGCGAAACAGCTATCGAGGAGTGGGAGATTCGGTTGTTTTCTGAGATTAAGAAGTTAGATTTCCAGCCGAAGTATCTCATGCTGAATTCAAAATGGAGAGACGGATCAGGGTTTATTCGATACTACGAAAGACGAGGAGAGGTTTGGGTTGCGACTTATTCTGAGACGACTTATTCTGAGAACATGTTGCCTAATTGGATACCCTGGTTCTTTCTCACGGCTTGTGCGGCGGCAATAGCGGTATTGATGTTGATTTTCTGGTGGATAGGATGAATTTTCGAATCAACCTTACTCCTGATGCCGTCAAAGAGAACGCAGCACTTCTCTCAGAGTTATTTTCTGATGATTGGGTAGAAGCCGTTCAATCACCTAGTATCGTAGGAACAACTATCAACTATAACTTGAAGTGGTCCGATGGTCTTCCGCAAATCGCAAAGCGAGCAAGTATCTTGAGAGCCCTCACAGAAAAAGGCGTGCTTGAGACAGTAAACCCAGATAGAACAGAAGAGGCATTGTACTACATCGATTGTATCAAAGAGGAATTTGAAAAAATCAGGAAGAGGCAATGATATCTTTTTGTTTGAGGCTCCTGCTTATTGTGGCGACCTTCGCCTTGTGTTTCTTTTACCGTAATGAAAAGCCAGATTGATGACGCTTAGAGAAAGACTAAAAGATTGGACGGATTTCGATGGAGCCTCTTACGAACTAGGTGTTTGTCTAGTAATCTGGGCATCACGCCAATGTAGGTAAACGTGACTGTTGGAGGGTGAGATGATAAAATGGGTAATGATACTGCTTGTCTTGATTGCGGGATGTTCTACTCAAGACCCGCCAATTCCTAAAGAAATTCCCGATGATTGCATCGTAACGTATGGAGGCGAAGAAATAGGGGCAGTCTATGCGGGGCTTGTCGGAAGTGTTGCGGTTCCCTATGGAACTGAAAGGCATGGTGAGTTGGGATTCAAATTGATGGCGGCGGGGTTTGATACCAAAGAACAAGCGATAAAGTGGCTGGTGGAATCTGGGTGTAGGTAAACGTGACTTTAGGAGTTTGTATGAGATACAAATGTGTCTGTGGGTCACGCATTAGCACTCTGAAAAATTTGACTGCTAATCGTGACGAAGTGACCGAGATAGGTGAGACATTGGTGGTTACTGTGACGTTACAGGAAGTAACAATCAAATCAAATCGGATCACCACGCTTCGTGAAAGAATTTACCACAAGGGCGAATCTGGATTTACTGAAAAGCAACGAACTTTTGGAGGCAATTTGCGGGACTACGGAGAGGGTCACATTAGGCATTATAGGTAATTAACCCCTGGCAACCTAACGAACTTGGGCATCACACTTTTCGCACAGAACGTAAACGTGCCTATTGGAGGTCGGGGTAAAACTCTCCGAGGCGAAATCTTCCTACAAGAACTGCTCGTAGGGAGTAAAGTTTAGTTACTTTTAGGTGTAAGAAAGGACACCTTTCAGACCTTTTGGATTTTCATGGGTTTGATAAAGCAGGACTCGATGACTGACTATCGAGACTGGGAATGCGAACCACACACAGTTGGGCATGACGATCAATGGCTAATTCTAGCTTGTCGAATTTTAGAGGATTTGGGGTGTGATGATGTGTCGAATGGGTTACAAGATGAGTTTGACAAAAAGCGACGGATAAAAGTAAATGTTTTTGAGAGAGATGGGTATGAAACCGACGAAGGAAAGATCGTTGCTATCGAAGGGGATATTTACACGATCAAATGTGGCAATAAGATCTATCGTATACCCAAACCAACCATTGAAATCAGCCTTACCGCAAGAGGCAACTCGCTAGAAAAATATCTGGTAGAAAAATGAAACACCCCCGACACAAGGGCGGGGGCTTAATGGTACAGCTTGTTAATTTGACCATCAATTTTGTACCAGAGTAGGTACTTTATGGAATGGATCGGACCAAAAGAAGCCATACGGGTGATAAAAAAGGCCCAGCTTAAAAAGAAAGCAGAAGTCACTGTGACCTGGGTTCAAGTGCCGGGCCGTCGTTACACACTTTACATTGACGATGCCAGGACTCCAACTTTACTTCTTGATCCTTGGAGAAAAATCATGTATCATGGCTGGGTGCCCGACACTCTTTGTTCTATGGAAGACCTAATAGCTTGTGGTTTTCAAGAAGGTATCACACATTCAAAAGAATCCGAAGCCTTTGAAAATTGTGTGGGCGAAGAAGGTGCCGTTGAGGCATTACTTAAACGCTTCCCGCACTTTGAACCGTCAAGTTTTACAGCAGTAGACAAAGAAACCGGCGAACCTATTCCCCGTGAACAACAGAAGTATTGGTGAATAACCATGCACATATATCCCTCTATCAAAAGAAGCACAGGAAGATCCCCGGCAGCACCGCGAAGAAGTGGTCGAAACAATGACCAATATGGCCGCTGATGTTTGGCGGTACTATAATGGACAACGCCTTGCAGAGGATGAGTGGGACAAGTTACACAAAGCCATTGACGAATGTACTTTCTAACCGACACAACACAGATTGCCTGTCATGGAACTTCGTTTCCATCTATAGCGGCAGCGAGAAATTACGCATACGATCTGCAAACTGTTGGATTATGTCAGACGTTCAATATCGGATGTTATCGGGATGGGAAATACGTTGTGGTTTATGAATCTGGGAGCGTAAAATGAAAATAGTATCTATTGGGGTGTACGATCAAGATTTCCCCGTGGCTTTGGTTAAATGCCATGAAAATCTTAACGCTGATTTCGCCAAGACGGTGCGTGAGTTATCTGGTTGGGGGAAAATTAGCGACGAAGATCTGCTTGCTGCTCAAACCTTTTATGCTTGGGCCAAAGAACATGCTTCTTTTAGCTTTAACTCTATTAGGTCGTGCTTAGAAAACGATGCGGGATATGCCTGGGAAGGGCCGTATGACGTTTTGACTGTAGAACTTTAGGTGAAAACATGTGCGAAAAAGAACCAATAGAATTAAAAATCGCCTTAAAGCACGGGTCCGATCACCATGCTTTGTTTGAGAAGTACGGCATCGAGATCATTGAAGAAAGAGGAGACGGACGCTTTGATATCAAAATGCAAAGTGGCTACTATCTCCCGATTTAGAGGATTTATCGGAAGAAAAGATTGTTCTCAAACTTCTATGGAGTGATGGAACAGAATGTCGTCCAAGAGGATAATAAAATGAGAGACAAACCTAAACTACCTGATTGGCCGCGTGGTCACGCTCATGATCGTCAATTCATGTATGAATTATTCGAAGCTGCCGTGTCTTCGATAGTCTGTTGTTCCAGAGCGGGTTGTGATATCGAAGGTACTATCAATGATTTCCGACAGGAGGTAGCCGAAAGATTCCCCAAAGAGAATGAGCAATGACGATTCGAGAAAAACTTGAAGAATTCCTCACAGACAAGATTGCTCTGGACGAGTTCTACGATTGGCTAGCTCCTATTGTTTGGGACGTTGAAGAGCATCCACAGTATTCGAAGGAAAAGGACCTTCTTTACTCCATCGAATTGTTCATCGCAGAGTATACTTCCGGTCACCGATCAAAAGAGGATCTTCGGGCCGAACTCAAAAAACTTTTGGAATGACTTTTTCTAGATTTCACATTGTTCTAGGTGAATCGCCCATTCACGGCCTCGGCGTCTTTGCGACGAAGAACTTCAAGAAGGGCGAGATCATTGAGGTCTGTCCGATCATCAATGTGATAGGCAATGAAGAAGCCATCTTATTGGCGAAGTCAGCCGAGGTCGGAGAATTCGGGGCAACGCACTCTCCCTCGGATATGGTTCCTTCTACAATCACTCTTACGAACCAAGAGAGGCCCTCCAGATTATGGCTTGGCGGCCTATCAAAAAGGGAGCCGAAATTCTCATAAACTACAACGGCGATCCCAAAGATAAAACTCCTGTTTTTGGAGATGAGGGTTGGTGGTGGGATTAAACCCCTATCAAATTGTTTTACAGGAGTGTGAAAACGGGCTATAATGTGTCTATGTTAGTCCGAATCACAAATTGTTGCCGGATGGGATGCAGCCATTGCATGGTAGATTCCCGCCCCAATGGCGAACACATGACGATGGAGAACTTCGCCAAGTCTCTCGATCTCACCAGAAGGATAGATCTTCCTGTCATTATGATCTCTGGCGGCGAGCCGCTAGAACATCCTGAATTCTTTGAATTTGCAGAGCTTGCAAAAAAACATATCGAAGTCGTTCTCCTGCTGACGAACGGGATGTTTACCGAGGACAAAGAACTAACCAAAAGAGTTCTTGATTTAGATCTCATGGTCCAAATCACCAATGACCAAAGATACTATCCCAAGCGGGTTCCCAAGATCAATCATCCGAATGTAAGCTATGAAACTCACGTAAGGGTGATTACTCCTCTCGGGCGGGCGAGCGATGAGCCCACTACCAAACAAGCCCCCATGTGCTACAATCTCAGAAATCTCGTATGCAGTAAGAAGAATCTTCAAGCGAGCATCTTGCTATTGAGGTCATTTGAGAAGTTCTGTACTCCTTCTATCAGCGTCGATGGGTCCGTTGTCGCGGGAGAATCTCCTTTCTGCGGCAAGATAGGAACGGTCGATTCTTCCGACAACGAATTGGCAGAAGCCTTGATGAACATGGAGTGCAACCGTTGCGGATTGGAAGATAGGTTGAGTCCAATTCACAGAGAAGCTATTGGTCTTTAATCCCCGAAGCAGCGATAAATCGCCGGAAATTCAGTTCCATGAAGGTATTTACCACCCACTCCCAGGAATCTCGATCCCCCTGGAGAGGTAATTTCGGATTTTCCCGAACCTTTTTCGCTGGCTGGCGTCTAAATATCAAACACGCACTAATACCGAGGATTTATAACGTGAATTGTTTCTCCCTCAGCTTTGACAGTTTCTCATCATCGTCATCCTTTAGTGGATGATTGAGACCCGTTCTGGCTAGAGGGAACATTCTGTAGGGGAAAGAGCCCCACTCGCCGGAACGGCGAGTGGGGCTTTGGTTTTTTATGGGCTTAACCAGGAGGAAAATGAGAGGATTGTTCACCGATTACGAATGGCAAATGTTGAGATTAGGATTTATGTTGTGGAATGGAATCGACTTTATGATGGACTTGATTGATGTAAGGAGGGAAGATTTTAAGGTGCGGTAACTCAGTCTGGTAGAGTGGTAGACTGAAAATCTACTGGTCGGCGGTTCAAATCCGCCCCGTACCACTTTGGAACTCAGGTGTAGGAGGTACGCACACTAGTCTGAAAAGCTGGAGGGATCGGTTCGACTCCGGTGGGTTCCACTTACGGAAGCGAGGCAAATACTGGCTTGTTGCGGCAGATTGCTAATCTGTTCCGGTGTCAAACCCGGTGCTAGTTCGATTCTAGTCGCTTCCGCTTAAAACCGGAGGGTAGTGCAGTTGGGTGCTAAACGGTTTTGAAAACCGTCGCCGGTAAAACGGTCGGTTGGGTTCGATTCCCCCACCCTCCGCTTACGGAGGATAAGCGAGCGGTTAGCAAGCCGGTTGGAAGCCGGTCGCCCCTAAGACGGGTTGCGGGTTCGAATCCCGTGTCCTCCGCTTTCGGAAGCGAAGCGAATGGTTAGCAAGCTGATTCGAAATCAGTCGCCCCTAAGACGGGTTGCAGGTTCGACTCCTGTCGCTTCCGCCAATACACATAACCTTTAATTAGGGAGGAAACTTTACTACTCGATTTCTAAGGCCCTGGCGGCTGTGTATGCCAAAAAAATACTGTGTATCGGGCTAAGGAATTCGAAAAACCACCAACTATGTTGGAGGTCGTTATGAGCAAGACTCATATCAATGTCGGAACTGTCGGCCATGTGGACGATGGAAAAACTTCTTTAACCACCGCGATTCTAGCGGTTCAAGCCCGAAAAGGTTTGGCAAAGCCCAAGGATTACGCCGATATCGCTAAGGGCGGTATCTATCGTGATCCAAGCAAGGTTTTGACAGTCATCTCGGCTCATGTTAAGTATGAGACGAAAACAAGGTGCTACACCCACATTGACTGCCCAGGTCATGCTGATTACATCAAAAATATGATCTCGGGGGCGGCTCAGATGGATGGAGCAATTCTTGTGGTGTCTGCGGCTGATGGGCCTAAACCCCAAACTCGCGAACACGTTCTTCTGGCAAGGCAGGTAGACGTTCCCAGCGTCGTCGTATTTTTGAATAAATGCGATCTTGTAGACGATGAGGAACTCATCGAACTTGTAGAAATGGAGGTCCAAGACCTGCTACAGGAGTACGGATTCGAAAATACCCCTATCATTCACGGTAGTGCGAAAAAGGCCCTAGAAGATCCTGAGAACCAAAGCGGATGTATCGAGAAGCTACTAGAAGCTCTGGACAACCATATTTCAGACCCTTCCAGGAAACTCAACGATCCATTTATGTTGGCAATCGAGGGAATCCATTCTATCGAGGGCCGAGGAACAGTGGTAACTGGGCGGATCGAAGCCGGTCGAGTGCGTGCAGGCAACAAGGTTGAAATTGTTGGCCTGAAAGACACAATTCCTACCGTCTGCACCAGTGTTGAATATTTCAACGAGCAGCTTGAAGAAGGTAAGGCCGGTCAAAATGTCGGCTGTTTGCTCCGAGGAGTAAAGCACGATCAGGTCAAGAGAGGTCAAGTTTTGACCAGTCCTGGTGCGATTCAACCGCACACCAAGTTCAAAGCCGAAGTCTATGTTCTTACAAAGAAAGAAGGCGGGCGACATACTCCGTTTTTCGATGGATATACCCCCCAATTCTTTTTTAGGACAACGGATGTTACCGGCAAAACCGACTTGGTAGATGCCGAAATGGTCATGCCCGGTGATAAAGTTGCTCTGGAAATCGAGTTGCAAAAACCAGTCGCCTTTTATAAAGGAAACCGATTTGCCATCCGAGAAGGCGGGAAAACCGTTGGTTCGGGTGTCGTGACTGAGATTTTGGAGTAAAGCTTTGGTGGCTGGCCTTCACTAGATAATATCTAGTTTGACAAATACAAGCAAGGGCAAAACTAGAAGTTTTGCCCTTGCTTTTTTTCCCGATATCTAGTATAGTTGGTTCCTAACAAAAGGAACCGATAATGACGAATCAAAAACCAAAATTTAAATCTAGTGACATTCAAATCAAACACATTTCCCCCACAGACAAGAAGAGACTTAAAACTTTTTACCATCAACTTTATGAGCAAGTAAACTTCATTCTTGAACGAATGATTGTAATGCGAGGAAGGCCACGGACTATAAGAAATATCGATGGAACAGAAATATTCGTAAGTCAAGAAGAGGCAGATCAACAGCTACTAAGTCTCGCAGGCGGCAGTCATGAAGGGGTAAAATATCTCAAACAGTATTATGAATCTTGTGTAGATGCTGGCAAGCCCGCCAAGTATGCCGCCAACATGTTTCTCACAAAAACCATCAGCGGAACCAATCCTTTACAATGCCATACGGCAGTCTACAAACTATACAAAAAAGTCCAAGCAAAACAGATTACCAAAAAAGAATTCATTGATAAATTATATTCCAAGACGAAGAAGAAAAAGAGCCTTAAACCAGCTTACAAGGTCTTCACTGAAAACGAACATATAGAGTTTTATCATAAGGTACGGTCTGGGAAACTTCCGGCGAGCGAAGTTCGTCTCGAAGAAAGTAGACGAGCCCCTGATGTCGGACTTGAAGTTGGCCTGCTATTGCGAGAACTGGGAATTTTTCCTTTTAACTTTCCACATTTTACCGAAAAAAAATATCTGGATCTCGCCTGGACTATCGCGATAAGGTGGTTGAAAAATTGGAATGAAAACAACAAGAATACGGCTAAAGAGAAGGCGAAGCAAAAGGCGATTGTAGATAAGTTACGAACCTCTTTGGACCAAAAAGAGGTAGATCTTTTTGAGGAGTTTGCCGAAGAGTGTAGTCAAGAACAGTTCGGTATTCGGGAGGGGTTTGTTAAGGCGAAAAAGAGGCTGAAAAGCTTTCCGAAAGGAATCGAAAAGAGCAGCTACAAAGAAGGAATGAGGATTCTAGTTCAAAATAAGCATGGTTCAATTTGGGACAATTTTGAAAATTTGGCTTATCACCATATCGCCTTAAATGAATACAATAGGCTTCGCGATGAAGCTTCGTTTTCATTTCCCGATCCAATATATCATCCCATAAGGGCGGAATTTGGATTGACTTCCCTTCCAAAGTTCAACGTCGGGCTCAACGATAGAGGAAACTACGAATTCACAATCAATTTACCCGATGGTCCCCTTATGATGCTAGGTAAAAAGAGCCGGTACTATTTGAAGCCCATCATACAAGGCCCATTGAACAACGCTTTTAGTTTTGAGTTTATCAAGGGCAACAAGAAGAGGCCCAAGATATCCGCGAAACTTAAAAGCATCACTGTTGTTTTCGCTAAATCGAGCATTTATGTGGGGCTTCCTTATCGACCGATCTCAATTCCCATTCCACAGGCCGTGACGAATTCAACATACTATTTTAAGAAGAATCTTTCTTCTACAAGCAAGTTTGACAAGGATGTATTCATGGGACTTACGGCGGTTTCGGTGGATCTTGGTCTCAATCCTGTTTTTTCAATGAGTGCTTGTAGATTAGACGAAATGAAAGCTGATGAACACTATTCATGTGAGGTTCCTGGATTTGGTTGGGCCAATCAAATTTGGAGCAAACGAGCAGGCGGCGTGTGGAACCGTTCATTCCGAGATAAGATCAGAGGATTTGTTCCCGGCAATCTAAGTGACCGAATCTTTTGTTGTAAGAAAAGCATCATTGTCTCCAAGAAATTGAGAGACGAAAAACCGCTTACGCAATATGAAGAAGAGAATTTCGAGAGATGGATGCAAGTTGTTGGGGTTGATCCTAATGAAGATCATTATAAACAACTGCGTATCGCAATTAGGGATATCAAAACAGAATATGAGACCGTGCGATCTGAATTTGCTCTTAGGGATCATCCTAACAATTCCAACAAAACGACCGAAAACATCTGTACGGAATGTTTTGACATGCTCTTTGTTATCAAAAATCTGATAAGCCTTCTTAAATCTTGGAATCGTTGGCACAGAACAACGGGGGATATCGAAGAGAGAGGTAAAGACCCCAATGAATGTTCCACCTACTGGCGACATTATAACGGCCTTAAAACCGATTTGCTTAAAAAGCTTACTAATATCTTAATTGAATCGGCCAAAAGTATTGGGGCACATATTATAATCCTGGAAGACCTCACTCTCTCCCAAAGATCTTCTAGGAGCCGTCGAGAGAATAGTTTGGTTGCTATCTTTGGTGCCCAAACCATAATAAAAACTATAAGCGAAGAGGCGGAAATTAACGGAATTTTGGTTTATCTCGAAGATCCGCGACATTCAAGCCAAATATCTATTGTAACGAATGAATTTGGATACCGCCCCAAGGAAGATAAGGCCAAGTTATATTTTATGGATGAAGAAACTGTCTGCGTAACAAACTGCGACGACTCGGCAGCTTTGATGCTGCAACAGAGTTTTTGGTCCCGACATAAGGATGTGGTTAAGGTCAAAGGCACTAAAGTTTCCGATACAGAGTATTTGGTTTCCTCGGAGGATAAAGATGGGACAAAGATGCGTCTCAGATCCTATCTCAAAAGAAATGTCGGAACAGCAAATGCAATTTTACAAAAGAATTGTGATGGCTATGATCTCAAAAAGATCAGTCCCCAGAAGAAGAAGAAAATTGAGGAATTCGGCAAGGACGAGTATTTCTACCGACATGGGGAACAATGGTTTACTGCGGACGCACACTTTGATAAATTGAGGGAGTTCGGGAATCAAGTATTTCTGACTCCGCAAAGCCAAATCAAGAGAATAAATTTGCAAGTTGAAGGCACATAAGGACTTATGGCAAAAATGTGGTTTAAGAGGTGCGTGATTGTTGTAAGTAGCTTGTTAGTAAGAGTTTAAGAAAAAAGTTGAGTGTTGGTTCTTTGAAAATTTGGAATCCCATTAAGGGAGCTTGATTTTGATGACGTAAGTCATTATGTCACAATGGCTTAAATAATATACAGTGCCGCTGGCCTTTCGAAGAGGGGCCTTTAAGCACTCGCCCCGTAGCCAGCGAATATTCTGGTGATCGTTGTGTGCCGCTGGCCTTTCGAAGAGGGGCCTTTAAGCACAGCAATGGTCCATAGAAGATATTGTGCGTCCGACGTGCCGCTGGCCTTTCGAAGAGGGGCCTTTAAGCACTATGATCCAATTCTAGGTCCGACTTCTGGTAAATGTTGTGCCGCTGGCCTTTCGAAGAGGGGCCTTTAAGCACCTGCACCTCCACTTTCTTGCAACGGCTGGGCGGTGTGCCGCTGGCCTTTCGAAGAGGGGCCTTTAAGCACCATACCTAGCATTCTTTGGACTGGCAAAGAGCCGTCGTGCCGCTGGCCTTTCGAAGAGGGGCCTTTAAGCACTGCCAAAAAGACGGTCACTGACGACGATATTTCAAGTGCCGCTGGCCTTTCGAAGAGGGGCCTTTAAGCACCCACGCCTGCGGCTGGGATCTTCTGCTTCAATATGGTGCCGCTGGCCTTTCGAAGAGGGGCCTTTAAGCACCAACGCCTGCGGCTGGGATCTTCTGCTTCAATATGGTGCCGCTGGCCTTTCGAAGAGGGGCCTTTAAGCACAGGAATTAAAACGGCTGATCGCGAGAGTCACCGATGTGCCGCTGGCCTTGAGGGGCCTTTAAGCACATAGGAGTAACTTAAGAAAGCCGCTTATCCCAGATGTGCCGCTGGCCTTTCGAAGAGGGGCCTTTAAGCACAGTTCGCACAAGGCCATTGTCAATTCTGTGGCAAGTGCCGCTGGCCTTTCGAAGAGGGGCCTTTAAGCACCCAGCTTCGCGAGCGTAGATGACTTTGCGGCACGGAAGTGCCGCTGGCCTTTGAAGAGGGGCCTTTAAGCACCGTCCTTAGAGTTATCCAGGCCCGTCACCTTACAGTGCCGCTGGCCTTTCGAAGAGGGGCCTTTAAGCACGACATGCATTCGCCTTCATGATCCCATTCTTCGGTGCCGCTGGCCTTTCGAAGAGGGGCCTTTAAGCACGGTGATCGGTATTCCATCAGCCTTGGTGTCACTGTTGATAGTGCCGCTGGCCTTTCGAAGAGGGGCCTTTAAGCACCACGACCTTAGATTCAACGCACGCAAATTGGGGACCGTTTTTGGCGTGCCGCTGGCCTTTCAATGAGGGGCCTTTAAGCACACGGTCAGGTGATTCGGCGGGAAACAATCACCCAGGTGCCGCTGGCCTTTCGATGAGGGGCCTTTAAGCACACCAGTCACTATAGTCGTCTGCTCCGATAATATGGTGCCGCTGGCAGAGGGGCCTTTAAGCACGCGAAGCCACCGCGATCCTGCTTCCTGGATGGCATTGTGCCGCTGGCCTTTCGAGGCCTTTAAGCACGTAAGGTGTTGGAGCAATGCACGAAGGATTATATGTGCCGCTGGCCTTTCAATGAGGGCCTTTAAGCACAGCGTATCGACTCGGAGATTCGGAGTGCCGCTGGCCTTTCGAAGAGGGGCCTTTAAGCACCCTTGCTGCCGTCGATCCTTGATAAAGTGTTTAAGTGCCGCTGGCCTTTCAGTGAGGGGCCTTTAAGCACAACCGTTGAAACTGATCGTCCCAAGGAAACTCACCGTGCCACTGGCCTTTCAATGAGGGGCCTTTAAGCACGGCTTTACGTCTGCTGGACAGCGAGAAGAAATCACCGTGCCGCTGGCCTTTCAATGAGGGGCCTTTAAGCACGCAAATTGGTAACCGTTTTTGGCGTGCCGCTGGCCTTTCAATGAAGGGCCTTTAAGCACATCAGCAGGATTTCCGGTGTCATGCGCCGCTGGCCTTTCAATGAGGGGCCTTTAAGCACTAGGCAGGTTCTTTTCTTCTCTGGGACGAAGTGCCGCTGGTCTTCCAAATAACGTGCCGCTGGCCTTTCAATGAGGGGCCTTTAAGCACAATCGGTACAACGCGGTCGTCCTTGTGCCGCTGGCCTTTCAATGAGGGGCCTTTAAGCACCTGCCGTCAATTCGTCCGTAAATATATTCGATGTTGGTGCCGCTGGCCTTTCAAAGAGGGGCCTTCAAGCACAACACAGGCTCAGTCTTACTGATTCAAGTGCCGCTGGCCTTTCAATGAGGGGCCTTCAAGCACTACATAGCAATTACGGGAGACCATTCTTTTCCTATTGCATTTTCTACGTAGATTTATTATAGTTGAGCTAGTAAGTTCTCACTAACTCAACACTTACGATGAAATCATTATGTACGCAGTTTTCTTTATTTCCGTATCGGAAGGCTTGGGACAGTCCTGGTCGTGGGCGTAAACTTTGTGCTTGTGGAAAATATGTTCCTTCTAAATCAAGAATTTGTCCTGAGTGCAATAAGCTATTTCCTGCTAAGGTATCCGAAAACTATAGAGAGAAGATGCAGGAATATTTGAATCTTCCTGAGCATCGGGGAGGGTTAAAGGGAACCAAGGTAGAGCTTCTCCCAAATCAACGACAAGGGCACAGAATAGGGGAACCATTTGAAGCGATAACGATTGAGGCACTTAAAAGATTCAACCCCTTTGTACAAACTGTGGCTGAAACTTGGAACGCAGTGCTTTCGCGGGATTCTAAATATCAAACAGAATACAAGCCCGACAAGCAATTTCCAAACCCTTATTTTTTCATCTTATCGTTGGATATGCAGGAAAAGGTACTAAATTGGGCTCATGATAATCCAATCAAATCAGCCTCCCAGACGACGATGGCCGACTATTCATTTTTCGGTAAATCCAACGATCTTTTTATCTCGATGGAAAATGGGGCGGTATTTTATCCTGGTGATATTAAATCGGCAAAAGACACCAAGAAGAAGGGGAAGAACAATCTCATTTCCTCGTTGCGATTGTACGAAGTTGGCTGCATTCTAAAGAAAAATAGGGCCTACAATAAGGTGAATTTCGATTATATTGCGGTATTGTGGAAACACTACGATAACGAAAAAGTCGAAATTACGAAGGTGTTCGTGAGAGATCTATTTAAAGAAGATCCTCGGTCGTTTCGGTTTAATTTTACTGCCGGTTTGCAAATTCAGGAATCTCCCAAGGATTGGGTTCAAGATTTCAAAGGCACCCGTCAAGAGTGGTGGAAGTTATACAATGAATATTTCATCGATGAGTACCGAACGGATATTTGCAAGGGGGCTTTAAGATTCGCTAAACGGTTTGGCAAAAAGGAGGGGAGAAAGCTTCGCGAACAATTAGAAAACGAATTGAAGGACTTGTAAAATGAAAAAACCCCTAACCAAAACCTGGACAGTACCAGTTATTCATTTCCACTGCGACGAATGCGACAGAACATTTGCCATTAACCAAGCTGGAGGTTGCTATCAATGCCTAGCCTGCAAGCAGTATTTTTGTTTTCTTTGCTATCCGCCGAGTGTCGGAAGATATGACGAAAACAACGTCCTAGAGTGGTGGTGCGACGAATGCCATCTAAAAAATATTGGCTGTAAATCCAAGGCTGAGGCATTGAATAAGGGATTGGCATCTGCTAAAAAGACAACAGAAAATTTCAATAAAGTATTTGGAAGAAGACGGGTCGAACAAGAAGTCTGCGAAATTTGCAGCGATCAATTCAATACAAAAGTCACGCCGGAAATGAATTTCATTAAAGAATGTGATGTTGATTCGTTAGATTTCCTTGAGTTGATTATGATTATCGAGGCAGAATTTGAAATTGATATTCCTGATTCAAGTTTTGTCACAGAAAAAACCTACGAAGACGGAACGATTAGGCCGATTGTCGATTACGTTTTACAGGAGATGGGATAATGGCTAAACCACTTTCAGAACTCAAGGCAGGAGAAGTTGTTGAATATTTGAATCTCGATGGCGATCCCAAGAAAGGGATCATTACCGAAAATAGGGCGGGATTCAATTATCGGATTTTAACCTTCAATGGTAGGGACATCCCGGTAGATGCAGAACGGATTCAACGAGTCCTGGCCCAAAATATCGGTGAGTACGTGAAAAAAGTGAAACTACATTCTGGAAAATGGTCGAAGGATTCGTAATATATTGCGAGTTATATCTTGATTTCCAAGATAAGTCGCCGTAGATTAGGACATAGAATAATGAGTGAAGATGAAAAATTTCGCAACCCTGTAGACCGCGAAGAACACGAAAAAGAAGAAGACCGCGAAGATCAAGAACAAGAATACGATCCTAGTGTGGATCTTCTGAATCCACTTAACCCAATGTTTTGGGCACTATTCGGATGAGGGTAATATGGACGAAAACCATATTAGAAAAATGTTCTTCCTCGCAGTCGTTCTTACGCTGATCGGATATCTGATCTTTTGTTTGGGACATGTCTTGCTATCTGCCCCATTTGCCATCGTTGCCTTGGGCTTGATGGGTTACTCTCTTTGGGCTATGAGCAAGATGTGAGCTTTTTCTTATAGCTTTTGAAGACTCTGCGAAACTTGGGGATCATTTTCCATTTCGTCCTGATTTTGAAGGCGGTTCTTATGTAGGACATTTTCTCCGTCCCCAGATAGGCCTGGATCTCATCATCAATTTGTTGGTCATTGTAGCCCATTTTCTTGAGACACTTAATGATAGACCGTCTGATCGAGCAACGCTCGATCAGACGTTTCATTTCACGTCGATAATCAGCAAATAGATAATAGAATCCGTGTGCGAGTTCGTGATTTAAATCCTCGTTTTTGAACGTGCCTATCAGATAGTATTTGCGATAGGGGACACTATCTGCGAGCTTCTTTATCTTCTTTTCCTTGGCCGAAAGGTCATGGAACTTGGCGAAAAATTTATTGACGCTATGGCTAGGGACATTGAAGCCCTCCCAATCCGTCGTATAGGTAAAGTTCCCTTCGCGGCGGGCATAGGAGTCCATAAATTGCGGGAAGGTGAAATACTTGCCTCGGATTTTAGGGTCAGGACATTCGTAGAACTCCTGGAGCCTCATAAAGGTTGCGGCGGCTTCGTATTGCGTTTCGAAATTTAGGTGGAAAATACCCCTAACGAGTTCGTTAATTTCCATATAGATATTTTAACATATCTACATAGTTAAAGTCAATCCAGACTCCACCCTTCGGGTTTCCACCAATCGGCGGGATCGCGAGGGTTGATGACGGGAAGCGTATAATCGCAGGCTTCCATTTGTCGAATAACCCTGCCGGTGAATTGGTCGATTAGTGTTATATCGACCCATCCTTTAGTTTTTTCGAATTCATCGATGGCCTTATGGAGTTCATCGAAATCGTAGTACGTACAAACGGGCTCCAGATCTTCGTCTTCATCCTCGTAGGCCGAAATCAGAACATAGCGTTGGGTAAACATATAGGGTTCTCCTGGGAAGAAAATACCGCCCTTCCGGCGAATGGGCCGTGGACCTTCTACTCTATATGTCGCGGCAAATGACAGGAGGGAGCAGAAAAAACGGGAAATTTGAGGAAAATCCCCCAATAGTGGGAGGTTTTCTTCTTTACGCTGGGGGATTTTTGGACTACAATCATTGCATTGAGCAATCGGAGGTGAAAAGCCCCGTTGGGTTGGTAAAAGGAGTGTCAAATGGAGCCCTATCAAGTCAAAAGAATTCTTGGCGATCTTGACAGTATCGAGGCCGGGATTCGTCGTCCGCTCGCATGGAATGTCTATCACACTGTCATCCGGCGTCTTGTCGAGGAAGTGGAAGGAGTCCCCAAGGATTGGGATTCGTTGAAAGTACAACTGGCGACTGCCCTGAGAAATTCGGGGAAAATCGCGTCCATCAAGCTCTACCG
>Ga0180433_10002768_pt1 | contig 26557 bp, 21 predicted proteins | sample SS_ome_8_FD_132980 | JGI IMG/M metagenome (GOLD analysis project Ga0180433, IMG submission 132980) | Hypersaline lake sediment archaeal communities from the Salton Sea, California, USA - SS_1_D_1 metaG | ecosystem: Environmental > Aquatic > Non-marine Saline and Alkaline > Hypersaline >... | reverse complement strand
GACAACCTCGCTTTCGCCTGTGCAATACCGATACGCATCGCTCCTCCCTGGTCTTTATGGCTATTAAGGTTATAATAACCCTGAAAGAGCCCGCCGTCTACCGCTGCCGCTTGTGTGGGATGTGATCTTCGACCGGCGTCATCTGTGCCTGTTCTCACCTGCGTCGGGAATGCGCCAGGCAATCGCATTCAGGCACGTATCGAAACGGGATAGGCTAATGATGCTGTGCTCCGCGGCGCGATCTCAGCACGACGAACACGATGGAGTCTGTCGCCCCACAGAGAAGCCAGCCTCTGCCGCTTCAGTTATCACTATGCCTTTTCACTTGCAGCCTGCCGCTCAAGACCTCTCCCAGTTTTCGGCCGTTGCTGACCGCTATCTTCCCTGACCGCTACTTGGTCTTCACCGTTCACCGCATCACGCATCACTGATTGCCCATCACTGATCACTCGTCACTGCTTCATCCCTTTGCGTTCTTCGCGTCTCTGCGCGAGAACGGGTCTCGTCGCCCGGACACGACGTCTGCCGTCAAGTTGCGACAGGCAGGCAAGCCCCGCCACTACGAATCCGACGGCGCGGCGGGCTCGGAAGGACGGTACGACGGGACCAGCTCGCGAAGCCGCTCCACGATCGCTTCGCGATCGCCCCGCTCCGCGGCTGCGAGAAGTCGCTCCAACTGCTCGTCCAGCTTCGCGCTCTCCCAACGCGACCCGAGCCGAGCGACGAAGACCTTCTCGTGCGTCGTCGCATCCGTCCCCTCCTCGGCGGTCAGCAGCTCCTCGAACAGCCGCTCTCCGGGCCGGATCCCCGTGAAGACGATCGGGATGTCCTCGTCCGGCTCCAGCCCGTACGAGCGGATCAGGTCCCTCGCCAACTCGAGAATCGACACCGGCTCTCCCATGTCGAGCACGAAGACCTCGCCGCCTTCCCCCATCGCCGCGGCTTGGAGGACGAGCAGCACCGCCTCTGAGGTCACCATGAAGTAGCGGCGCATCCCCGGATCGGTGATCGTCACCGGTCCGCCGTTCTGGATCTGCTCCTCGAACACGGGAAGAACGCTTCCCCGGCTGCCGAGGACGTTGCCGAACCGAACCGCCATGCACCGGGTGTCGGACCGTCCGTTGTGCGAGTGCGTGATCAGCTCGGCGACCCGCTTCGTCGCGCCCATGATCGAGCAGGGATCGACCGCCTTGTCCGTCGAGATCAGCACGAGCGATTCGACGGCGGCGGCGCACGCCTCCTCGACGACGTTCCGGGTTCCGAGCACATTCGTCTTTACCGCCTCCGCCGCGGAGCGCTCCATGACCGGCACGTGCTTGTAGGCAGCGGCGTGAAAGACGACCGACGGCCGACTGCCTTCCAGGACCTCTCGGATCCGTCCCCGGTCTCGGATGTCCCCGACGCAATAGGAGACCCCACTGTTCGGGAACCGCCGTTCGAGGTCCCGCTCCAGGTAGAACAGTCCGGTCTCGTTGTGGTCGAGGCAGGTCAGTCGACCGGCGTCGAACCGGAGCAGCTGCCGGCAAAGCTCCGAACCGATCGAGCCGGCCGTACCGGTGACCAGCACCGAGCGGCCGCGGACCAGCCGTTCGATCGCCGAGGTGTCAATCGACACCTGTTCCCGGCGGAGCAGATCGCCCGGCGTGACCTCGCGGAGCTCCTTCGCGTGAACCCGCGAGCTGTACAGCTGGCTCAGCGGGGGGAGGATCCTCACGTCGCGAATCCCCGCTTCCCGCGCGCGGGCGGCCGTGTCGCCGACGAACGCCCCACCGGTCGAGGGAACCGCGATCAGCACCGCTTCCGCCCGCAGCGACTCGGCCGCCGCCTTCATCTGCCTGCGTCCGCCGACGACCCGCACGCCGTGGATGATCAGCCTCCACTTGCTGCGGTCGTCGTCGAGGAAGCCGACCGGCACGTACGGGCTCGTCTTCTCTTCGAGCAGACTGCGAGCGAGGCTCGTGCCGGCGTCGCCGGCCCCGACGATCAGCGCCCGCTTGCCCCGCGCAGCGCCTCTCGCGCCGCTCCTCTTCCACACGACCATCCAGATCCGGTTCGACAGCCGCACTCCGCTGACCCCGATCAGGCAGAGGGCGAAATCGATCGCCAAGACGGATCGGGGGACGGCGGCGAACAAGTCGATCTCGCGGAGGACGAAGAACGCCGCCGCCAGCGCCGCCGACCCGATGCTGCACGCGAGGACCGCGCTGACCATCTCGCGCATGCCGACATACCGCCAGCTGAAGCGGTACATCCTCAAAACCGCAAACACTGGTATCTTCAGGACCACCACGAGCGGAATGCCGTAGAGCACGGTGAGCAAGTAGCGCCCCGGGATGGCTCCATCGAAGCGCAGCCAGTACGCAAGGTACAGGGAGAGGGAGACAATTACAGAATCAGCGACCAGGAAACCAGCCCGCCGGAGATTCAGCTTCGACACAGCCGTCCATCGCTTCCCATGATCAGCTCTGGATGAGTCCTGCATGGAAAGGAAGGATACACGATTCGTACTTCGCCGGACTACACATGCAACGCGAGGTGCTGCTGGCAACGTATTCGTCGTGACGTTGCATACTCACGCCGTATCACGTCTGCTGCCTCCCCGCCGTCCGAGCGGCGAATACCGGAAATGGATCCCTAGAAGCACGGTGTAGGCAATCCCGACGAGTCCAACAGCGAGGCTCTCGAAGAGCCAAGCTGCAACGGCCAGAGCAGCAAGTAGAGCATTGATGCCAATCACGACACCAGTCACCTGTGCATGTGAGTGGCCTTTCTGGACGGCTCCTTGGTAGGCGTGAGATCGGTGCGCTTGCTGCGGAGGGAGACGCCTTATCAGTCGCCGTCCGAACGTCGCGAATCCATCCACAACGAAAACCCCAAGAAGGAGCGCCCACACCCATGGGGATACGTTGGAAAACCGCCCCGTTGTGAGGGCCAGCGTTGCAAAGACGAAGCCGAGCAGGTTGCTACCCACGTCCCCCATGAAGATGCGGGCCGGCTCCCAGTTCCATCGTAGGAAACCGAGCAAGGCTGCGCCGAGACCGATCAGCACCCAGCCCAAGACCGGCTCCCCAGAACTAATCAGGAGAGCTCCTGCAGCGAATGAGACTGTCGCACCCTCACCTGCAGCGAGCCCGTCGATTCCGTCCATGAAATTGTAGACGTTGGTAAATGCGAGGATGATCGCCCACGAGACCACGTAGCCGGCCGCTCCCAGACGGAGGGTCGCGCAGCCCAGGTCCACCGCAGGCAGCCCTCCAATCCATCCGACCGCCCATCCGGCCGCCAAGGCATACAGGGTCAGGCGCATGAAGCTCGGCAGCTTTCTATAATCATCCAACCAGCCGACCGCAGCGACCAACACTCCCCCACCCAGCAGGGCGATCCAGAGATCACGATGTGGAGCTCCCGCAGCCGTAAGACCGGCCGCCGCCAGAAGAAGCAGAATCGAGAATACAACGCCTCCTCCTCGAGGAGTGGGAGTGTCGTGGGAGCTTCTTGCACTCGGAACATCAAGGATGTTCCACCGGACCGTGAGGCGCCGCACAAACTCGGTGCCCCAGTAGGTGAGCGCGAATGCAGAAACCATGGCCGGAATGACGATCTTCAGGTTCAGTCTTCCCCCTTATCGGTCGCGCTCATGATCAACGTGCCATCGGATGGTCTGCGCCAGCGCCTCGTCTCGCGAGTATGGAGGCTCCCACCCGAGCTCTTCCCGCAGCCGACTCGCCGACACCGTTAAGGACCTCGTCAGTCGATCGACTTCGCCCCCCATGCCGACAAGTCGACCGACCCCACGCAGCAACGGTACGGGCACCGGCAGCTCAACGACTCGCTTGCCCATCAGTCGCCCCATCTCGGCGAGCAACTCTCTGGTTGTCCACGGGTCCTCCGCGTCAGAGACGTGGTAGAACCCTTCGACGCGGGCGCTCGATTCGCTCAGGCAGCGTAGTGCATCAACGAGATTGCCAACGAACACCATGCTCCGTCTTGCCCTGATACAGCGAATCGGTAGTGGAAGCCCAGTGGCGACCAGCCTCATCATCCTCGCGATGTTCCCGGTGGCTTCCGGGCCGTAGACGACTGGCGGGCGCACGATGGCCGCTTCGATCGGCGCATCCTTCGCACGCTCCAGGATCAGGACCTCGGCTTCTCGCTTGGACACACCGTAGGCGTCTTCAGGGGCACACGGAGTCGTCTCCCCGTACGGCTCCGATCCCCCTTCACCGACCGCCTTGATCGAGCTGACGTAGATCAGGCGATGGACGTGGCTCTGAAGGCACGCGTTGACAACGTGCCCAGTGATCGCGACGTTGACCGCGCGGAACCGGTCGATCACCCGACCTTCTCGGCGAGCCGAAGCGTGGGCAAGCCCGATGAGATGAACCACCGTGTCGCAACCGCTAAGTGCATCCGTCCAACATCCGACATCATTGGTGTCTCTGATCAGAAGAACCTCTGCCCCTCGCGGCACGTGGGAAGCCGCCGTCTCTGATCGGACAGCAGCGCGGACTTGATGCCCTGCTTGCATGAGGTACAAGACTAGATGCCTTCCGATAAACCCGTTTGCCCCCGTTACATGCACGACCATCGCGTTCTCCGTAGTCTATAGGCTGCTTCAGACTGAGTATGCCCGCTCCTCTGGCGACAAGCGACTGCATGACGCCCGCCAGTTAGCCTGGCCCTGTAGTTGGCCGGAAGGAGAGCAGCATCACCTGTCATTCTGTAGACTCTGCTAGGATTGTTGGCGACGTTCGGTTTCTGAGCAATTCGAACGGCTCACTTTCCAACCGTCGCGAACAAGGATGATTCTCCCCGCGCCTGCACTGTTGAGATCCCTTGTGTATCGCGGGAGTTCGGCACATCCGCACTCTGTCGACAGCGGGGAGCAACACAATCGCAATGAGAGGCGTCCGGATATCGAGCCGGCAGCGGTCATCACGTCGGCTCGTAGGTCTGGCCTGCTTGTTCTGTCTCAGCATTCTACATCCACTAAACAGGGACCAACGTAAAGCAGTTACGGCTGACAAGGCTTGCGCGGCAGGCAAAGTGCAACTTCAAACCGCTCGGGGCGAGGAATGACACATTAGCGGTATTGATGCAACCTACTGCCCCTTTGCGCACGCCTCTTGCCCTCCAACCAACCATCTTGAACCAGTCGCGAGCGAATGGTCGTAGTCGGATAATGGCGTATCAACTCCGTCAGCTTCGCGCTCGCTTTTCGCAGCCCGAGGTAGTGCCGGAGCCTGAATTCTAGACCTACATTCCGCGCACGTGGCTGCCCAGTATCGATCTCCCAAGGGTGGAAATAGAAGACGAAAAGGCCAGTGCGGGAGAGGATGGAGTCGATCCCGCGTCGGAAGACTGAATACGGACACAACCTGAAGTAGCCCGCTCCGCCCCAGGGGAACCTCATGCTCAGAATCGGAAGGGTTGCAATTGGAACCTCCACCAGGCCGGAGGTAAGACGGCTGATCCGGTCCGCTTCACACAGGCCCCCTATATCGCCGTACACACGGCGAAGCCGCGTCGGAAAATGGCTGGAATCATAGAGGAATCCCTCCTCCGCAAGGATATCCACGGCTTGAGCAGTGATCGAGAATCTTGGGGCCCGGTACCCAACCACAGAACGACCACTTAGGTCTTCAAGAACCGACTTCGACGTCCTGATGTCATTTCGGAATTGGGCTGCTGACAACTCATGCACCGGCTGATGGCCATACCCGTGGCTTGCAATCTCGTGACCGGCATTGCCAATCTGAGCCACCAAGTCGGGCAGTCTCTCCGCTACCCAACCGAGAACGAAGAACGTGGCCTTGGCACCTGCCTTGTCAAGCGTTTTCAGAATCCACTCGGTGTTCCGCCCCACGCGAAGCTCCGTTGACGTCCACCGACACCTGGGAATCTCGTGCTGAAGGTCGGGAGACTGGAACCAGTCCTCCACGTCGAAGCTAAGCTGGATGGACCGCTCTCTCATAGGATGCGCCTGCCACGCCGCCGCATTTCCCGTGCGTCAGAGCGACTGGGGAACGAGAAGTACGCCCCCTCGCCTTCTTGCTCTTCCAGAGTCTCTTCACCGTTTGCTATCTGTCCTAATGCTTCCGCCATTAGTTCTCCCCCAACAACCTTGCATGCCCGAACGACCCGATCCCAGCTATCCGTACTCCGAATCGCAACATCCGCTCGCCGGACGATCTTCCCGCCGTCAATCGCCTCGACCATCGTGTGTACGCTGACACCAACTGTTTGCTCCCCGTTATACATGGCCCAGAAGCAGGGCATCAGTCCGCGGTATTTCGGGAGTCTGCCGCTGTGGACATTCAAGCAACCCCAGCTCGGAGCCTGCAAGGTCCGCGGACGCAGGACCTGTGGGCAAGAGATCGAAGCGAGAACGTCAATCCTCTCGCGCTCAATGAACTCAATAAGCGCAGTCGAATTGACAGAGGAGATGTTCAGAATCTCCACGCCGTTTCTCTTCGCTAACGCCTTTGGCCATCTCCAAGTCAATCCTAGTCGTTCCAGGAGTTGGAGCACAAGATAGGCAACACCTCGTCGCACAAAGCCGATTGGCCCCAGGAAGAAGAACATCCTCGAAGCAAGCTCCCAGAGGTTCTTGTTCATCGGTGCAAGAACAACCATTGCCACAATGTTCACGGTCTTCCGGTCAAGGCGCCTGAAGAAGCTGCGAAGAGAGAATGGGATGTGAAACGGCTCATCCTGCGTCACAAGGAGCACCCGAAATCGTCTGCTTGGTGGCGCAGATTGACTCTCAGTAGGCAACTTCACCTCACTCCTCACCGTACTCCATGACCTTGGAAATGAGAGGATCTTGCAGCCCCGACAACACGAATTAGCACGTTCAGAAGATGAGACGCAGAGGCTTCGCGAGTGTGTGTCCGCAACACGTACACTCGCGAGCTCTCCCCCATTGTCACCCGAATCGTCCGATCGGCTGCCAGAGTATCCACCGCCTCAGCCAGCTCCTGAGGGCAATCAGGGGTAATGACCAAGCACCCGCCCGCTCGGTTCGCGAGCCGTCTTGCTTCACCTTCCGCACTGAGTATCAAGGGCTTCGCCATTGCCATCGCTTCGAACATCTTGGAGGGAATCGCCGTCCTGAAAATGGGCTCGCCTCGCAACAGGACAAGTACGATATCAGAAGCAGCGAGAATCTGGGGAATCTCCTCTCGTGGTCTCCTTCCAAGAAAGCGAACACCCGAGAGACCGTCAATCCTGGCTCTCTCCTCCAGCACCTCACGCTCCGCGCCATCTCCAACGAGAAGGAAGACAAGACGACTGTCCTTGGTGAGCTGTGCGGCCTCCAGGATCGTCCCTATCCCCTGGCACATTCCGATCGTACCCGTATAGGAAACTACAATCGAGGGCTTTGGTATCGCCAGGTTTCTGCGGACATCATCTACATCGTAACCCTGTGGGTCAAACGCGTCAGGGTCAACTCCGTTTGGCACGTAAACAAGACGCTTGCGGTCAACACCGTAATCTCTACAGAGAACACCTCGAAATGCCCGTGACACAACCACCAACTTGTCCGCTCTCCTGTACAGGAACCCTCCAAGAAGCCTTAGAAGACGAAACAGGATACTGCACCTAGCGGGCCCGACAGCTATGAGCGTTTCCGGCCAGAGATCTCGCACCTCAAACACAAACGGCACCCGCCGAAGACGGGAGACAATATACCCCGCTAGTCCCACAAGCAATTGCGGACTTGTGGCCAAGACAACATCCGGACGGGGACCAAAAACTCCGGCAATGGTGCTTGAACAGAAGAAGGACAGGTAGTTCAGCATCCTCTCCCACCCCTTTCTGTTCGGAAGCGGCCAGACCCATACCCTGATGACATGGATCCCAGCCATGGTGGAAACCTGCCACGGGCGATTCTTGAATCCTGAATAGATCTTCCCGTCTGGGAAGTTCGGCGTACCGCACACTACTCTGACGTAGTGCCCTGCCTTTGCCCACTCAGTCGCATGAGCCAATGAGCGAGATGCAAGCGCGCCCATTTCAGGAGGGAAGTACTGAGTGATGAGAAGTATCTTAATTGTCACCGCCCCCATCGGCGATAGCAACACCGTCATCCGTGATCCGTATGTCGATCCTTGACTGGTGTTTCTGAAGATACAACGCAAGGATACCGCAATCATCTTCCCACTCAACCCGTGGTGTTTCGCCGACCCCGTGACCAAAGACAATCACGTATCCAAAAACGACTGGTAGCGCTGCGGTCCCCTGCATGACAGCAACGTCGTTTCCAGCGCGTTCCCCCATGTCAGGGCAGAACCACCCTCGTTGTGACCCGACGAGAAGCGGACCGTACGGCAGCATGATGATCGCTTCCGGCGCTCCCAGCGCCGTAACACAGCAACGCGACGTCTTTAGCTTCAGTGCAGGCGCCAGATGCACATAGCTTGCGAATCGATGCTTCCCCGTTCCCAGCAACTCATCATGTACCACAACGGCAGTTCCACACTTGAGCAGGACAATGCGGCGCCGGTGAACGACGCGCCCCCTGAGCCGCCTATAGCCTGTATGTCGACCATCAAACGCGATGTAGCTGGCCCCCTGGCCGATAGAGACTTGCTCCGTTCGCGCGCGCCTACCGACGCGGAAGGCCCCCCAGATCTCGGATTGCTCTTGAGCATCGACTTGGACTGTGTTGTGTGCTGCTGTTCCTCGGCAGTATCCGCGCATCTCATCAGCCTCATAACCATACACACCGCTGTCAACCACGATCCTCCGGCCGCTTCTTCGCAGCTCGTAGCTCAAGGTGTCGCAATGTCCGTGTGCTGGTTGGTAGTCTGGTCCAAGCTCCCCTCCATCAATGACTATTCGGGTCTCAAACGCCGAGAGCACGGCATACCCACTCTGAGGCATTAGTATACTCCCCAACTTACTAGGAGTGCTTGGCTTTGGATGTAGGATCGATTCATCACCAAGCACAGCGGCTGCATATCGTCGGAGTACCGAGGGTGAAGGAGCCAAACCCGGTGCTGAATCGTTGAATAGCGGATACGTACCGTCTTCGTAGCAGATCCTGTCGAGGAATCGCAACATTCTACGCGCTGTTCCAGCCAACTCCTCAAACAGAACTTCGTCCACCTGCGGAGTCAGGAGAAGGCAGTCTAGTACGCCAGCCAGAACGGCGCAGTGATACGTAGGGCTGTTCTCGAAATGGCCACCATCCAAACGTATCTGCTCCGAGAGCTGTGCCAGTAGGAGTCGCCTCCCCTTTCCTGCCCACTGAGTTCCCTCACTTGAGGAGAAGGCCCTCGATGAAACGTACAACGCACGCGCGTTCTCGAACAGGTGGTTCCCCCGGAGATCAAGCTCGAGATGGCTCGCGAGGAAGCGAGCCTGCGCGTATAAGGAGCCCAACGACTCCCCCGCAACACCTCGGTCGATCCCAAGATCGTCCCCGGCCAACAGGATTAGGGCGAAGATCCAGTTGCAAATGCGAAGTGATGTCGGATACGGGTGCCATGCATCCTTGGACGCAGTCGCATGACGTATCCAGTCTCGCATGAGATCAACCAACCGATCTCGATAGCAAGTCTCACCAGTCCAGACCGACGCTGCGGCCAAGGCCGGAGCGTAGTCGAAGTAGTTGAGGTGGAATCGCCACAGCCTTGATGCATCTTCGGTCGCCCAGTCAGGCATCGCTTCGAAGGCGTGACTCTCGTTGAGGAAGAGAAACTCACCATTCATGACGCGATGAGCGCACGCCATGCTTGCATCGCCGTCCAGTCGCGCCAGAAGCGCATTGGACAATTCGGACGTATTCGGCGCGAGGTGCACATCGACGGCCGATGCAAGCGAGCGGGAGGCGGGGGTTCTACTCCGCACCGCGTTGATCGTCCTCCATGCGACCTGCGAAGGTCGCAGATGCCTCGCCGTTCGGTAGTAGAGAGCAAGCTTGCTCACCCACTCCTTCGGCGAGTCTGGATACCACTTCACGGGCAACCGTCTCGTCCGTTGCCCAACACATGGCAAGTGAAGCCGGCGGAGCGCCACAACTCGAGGTTGAGCGCCGCCCGCGTATCCAGAAGGTTGCGACTCCGCATGACGGAGCCGATCGAATCAGCATCCAGAGCGAGGAACTCCGCATGCGCACACATCAGGACAACAAGGTCAGCGCCCTTCGAGGCGTTCAGGAGCCTCTCCTTGCTCCATTCCTCCCGCTGCGTATGCGGATCGACGACCCGAACCTCGATACCCTCTGCCTCAAGCAGGGGAGCCGTGCGAGCAGTTGGGCTCTCACGCGTATCGTCAACGTCTTCTTTGTACGCGGCTCCCAAGAGGACAACTCTCGGCTGGTCGACTCCTGCCAGCATCCTTCGCACAAGCCAGGCCACATACTCTGGCTGACCATCATTCACGCGCCGCGCTGTGCCAATGAGCTCCGCCTGTCCCGCTGCTTTCTCCACAATGAACCACGGGTCAATGGGAAGGCAGTGCCCTCCGACACCGGGACCCGGTTGATGGAGCCGGACCCTGGGATGATGATTCGCGAGTTCGATGACCTCTCTCACATCAAGCCCGAGCATCTCTGACACCCGAGCTAGCTCGTTCACCAGTGCGATGTTCACGTCCCTGAAGGTGTTCTCGACCAGCTTCACAAACTCGGCCGTCGCGGCGTCCGTGATGAGCAATTGACCTTCGGCGAACCGCCCGTAGAGCTCGCAGGCACGCTCCGCTGCCATCCGTGACGTGCCGCCTATGAGCCGGTCGTTGGAGATGATTTCTCGGACGATCTGTCCCGGAATGACACGTTCTGGGCAATGGACCAGCAGCAGCCCGTCACCGCCAGAACCAACGACAAGCCCGGAGCGTTCAAGAATCGGCGCAACCACCTCCTGCGTCGTCCCAGGCGGAATCGTCGACTCGATGATCACGAGGTCCCCAGCTTGAAGACACGGGACAATGGCTTCGCTTGCAGAGATAACACAGCTGAGATCCGCCGTTCTCTCGGGAGTCAGGGGCGTAGGAACGCAAACGATAAACGCGTCTGCATGTTCGAGGGCTCTCGCAATTGATAGCCGCCCGGAACTACGAGCAGCTTCGACTAGTGTCCGTAACCCCGGTTCCTGAATGTGCAGCTCTCCCCGCTGAAGCGCCTCTACGACTTCAGGATTGTTGTCAACACCGACAACTTCGAATCCGGAGGTCGCCAGCACTGCCGCAGTTGGCAAGCCGATGTATCCCAGCCCGACGACGCAGACACGGTGAATCTTCATCGACCTCCCTCACCTTCCTGTCAGATGCTTTATCAACACCGCAACGATCCGTTCTGCCGCATGGCCGTCACCAAACGGATTGCCCGCCGCCACCATCTCTTGATACTCCGTAGGATCATCAAGCAAGTCCTGCGCCGCCTGCACGATAGTCTCGGTCCTAGTCCCCACGAGCCTCGCAACGCCGACTTCGATCGCCTCGGGGCGCTCCGTTTCGTTCCGCATGACCAACACGGGCGTCTTCAAGCTGGGAGCCTCCTCCTGGATTCCTCCTGAATCGGTCAGAATGAGAAATGCCTTCGACATCAAGAAGCAGAAAGTGTAGTAATCCATCGGATCGGTTAGTCGCACATTGGGTATGCCAGACAGAATACACCTCACAGGCCGGCGAACATTGGGATTCAGATGCACCGGATAGACAACTTGCACGCTATTCGCGTATTGCTTCGCAATGTCGCGCAACCCCATGCAGATTGACTGGAAGTCCTTCCCGAAGCTCTCACGCCGATGCCCAGTCACGAGTAGGAGCCGGCGCTCGTCGAGATCGAGGCCGTAGTTCTTCTTCAGTAGGTCCTGCACACGAGCCTGTTCCGACGGACTGCTTTGGCGATCAATCACGTACAGGAGCGCGTCAATCACCGTATTGCCAGTGACGTAGATCCCCTCTTCAGGGATGCCCTCTCGCAGCAGGTTCTCGCGAGCACGCACAGTCGGCGCGAAGTGAATCGCAGAGAGCACATCAGCCAGACATCGGTTCATCTCCTCAGGGAAAGGACTGTAGCGATCTCCTGTGCGAAGCCCCGCCTCAACGTGGCCCACCGGGACCTTCCAATAGTAGGCGGCAAGTGCGGCCACGAATGCAGTGGTTGTGTCCCCTTGGACAAGCACTACATCCGGCCTCTCGTCGGCAAGGATGGACTCCAATTCGCTCAAGACATCCGCTGTGATTTCGAAAAGGGTCTGGTCCTTCCGCATGACGTCCAAATCCCAATCAGGCTTGATCTCAAAGACGTCCAATACCTGGTCGAGCATCTCGCGGTGCTGCGCGGTTACGCAGGCTCGCGATCTTATTGGGGGATGCTTCTCAAGTTCACGAAGGACGGGAGCAAGTTTGATGGCCTCAGGGCGGGTTCCGAAGATCGTCAGAATCCTAATCAAGATGGCCTACCCTTCCACCCAATCGTCACTTGCGCACCGACACGTAGAGAATCGGTAATCCACGCCCTCCCTGGCGAATCTCCGGCAGGCTCCGTATGAGCGGGGCGTTGCCCGATGACTTTCAGTGTCCACCGCCAGTTCACACAACGTCTTCACTTGCACGTAGACCCATCGGTAGAGATGCCTGTCCCGGGATGACCAGCGCTCGGGCGAATCGAGCCGCCTGCCGGTGCAAAGGCAATGCCGCTTTGCGTGGGTCGGTCTGTTGGCCGTAGGGGAGTACACTTGCTTCTCACTCACCATCTCAATCCACCGCCTCACGGAACGCCAGTTGGACACCAGATGACGGGCGATCTCGCTTACTGACCATCCCCTTGTATGCAGCTGCTTGGCCTTCTGTCGCTTGGCAATCAGGAGTTCCCGGTGCATGAACCTCCAGAGCCCGAACTCTGTAGGTCTATTGCAAAACCAACCGCTACCAGTCACCTAAAGCTATCCCAGTGCTGCGCAATAGGGAGCTCCTGGATGAGAAACCTGTGTTTACCCGCCTCAGTTCGTTTGATTTCATCGACATATTCAAAAGAGATGTCAAGATCTTCTTTCATAGCGTCTTTTATCTTCTCCTCTATCTCTTGCTCATCCTGATCTGTGTAACTCGCCGTCTTGGAGATCCTCACGGTTACCGCCCCTCGCTTCCGCTGGACGAGCTGAATCTGCCGCATCCTCCCGAAGGCGTCGAAATGCAATCCAAAGATCAGGCCCGTCAGGGACACTGCTCTTCCATCCTTTGCCAGAACGTATTCCTGCACTCGCCCCTCAATCCTCTCCCAGAGAGGGTACGACCTGCCGCATTGGCAGGTACCGGGGCGTCGGATCGCCACATCGCCTGTCGCGTACCTAATCAATGGCATCAAGTAGTTGTTGAATCCTGTCGCTACCACTTGGCCTTTCCCATCAGGCTCGGCAATCAATTCCCCACTCTGATCTACCAGTTCGGCAACTCCGTATTCTGAGAACACGTGATAGAGATTACTGCACTCGCAGTTGCCAGCAAGCGCTACCTGTTCTCCTTGCCCGTAGAAGTCGAACACGCGACATCCGAAAGCGCTCTCGATAAGCATCCTTTGCTGAGGGAGCAAGTTCTCTGAAGCACAGATGACCACGCGCAGCGAGTCAATGGGTCTTATACTGACACGTAGCATATGTGCAGCCAAGATTGAGATAACCGATGGATATGCTTGGATACTGGTCGGCTCAAACGCGCGGATTCTCCTGACATAGTCATCGAGGGCGTTATTTCGCATATGATATGACGATAAGATCAACGCATTCTCAATTGGATCGTAATCTCCTAGACGATTCCTCGTTACATGCCCACGCAGAACCACAGTTCGTTCACGGCGATCTGGATGATACCCGGCCCACGACCATTGGCGCCACATGAACGCGCGCTCCAGGGATCTTGTTCGCCCTCTCTCCCAATATAGGGCTAGCGGCGTTCCCGTCGACCCACCCGTCGTAAAGCGGAGACGGCGCATACTCGGCATATTTGTGGCAATGAGGCTGTCGAGGTTCTGTCGTACCAAATCACGTGTGAGAATCGGTAACAGGCACATGTCCTCGGGGCCTCGGATGTCTTGTGGCTTGAGTTTCCGCTCATCGAAAATGCGTTTGTAGTACGGCACATTCCTATAGGCATGCTGCAACAACCTCGCGAGTTCGAGTCGCTGCCACTCTCGAAGCTCCTCGGGTGTCCACCACTGTGATTCCTCAAGGAAGGCTCGCGCTTTCAAGTAGGTTCGCCCCAGCCGTACCGCAATCGGTAGACGCCCGTAGACTCCGCCCACAGATCTTCGGATCCATTTCGGGCTCAAGCGGTAGACATTCTTAAGCCCGTACACCCAGTCTTCGAGCATCTCCCTCCCAAGCGGGTCACAACACTCCTCAGAGCCCCCAGCCAGCAACAGCCAGATGCTTAAGCTGAATGCCAACTCATATACTTTGATTCAATCACTAAGGTTATGTGATACGTTTGAACAGCTGCGGCACGCAGCCATGCTGCCATGCCTCCAGGAGATGAGGCATGTGGACCACAGCAAACCGTCGTGCTATCTTGGTTATATCCGTCTTTCTGCGCTCCAGCAGTTTGCGTATACAATTGTGAGTGTAAACATCTCAGGGCTTCAAACCCTACTTGTCCATGATCATCCAGTAGCAGGGGGCGGCATGTAGACGTGTTCGACGAGTTCCGCGAATTGAGCATCCTGACGCCTCTGATCTCTTCGCGAGACCAACCTTCAGTTTCAAGCAGCCGCGGCAGCCAGGCTCGAAACAGCAACCTCATCCTAGCGTTTCCCATTCGATGCCAATACATACCGTAATTCATATTCTGTCCTATGATATTAGCTACTTCTTGTAATGTCACAAAGGACATTGCCTGAAGAACTCCCCCACCCTTGTGTATGCGATAACGCATACTACTTGGTTTCGCATCCGGACGATCTTATCCTTCAAACGATTCAACCGCCTGGTTCGGTAGTTCTTGTATATTGGCAACCCCTTTCGCTTGATGCGGTTCGCGCGAAACCAGCGCACGTACTCCCGGTGCCCCATCTGGGCAAACGGGGTGAGACGCTGTATGACATCAGGGTGTTCCAGACTTTCGCTGCGAGTGTATGCAAGTTCGTGGCTATCGCGTGTGTACTTGAACCAGTGACATACAGGAGCACTTTCAGCGTGCCATTCAAGAGCGAGCTGACACGTGGTGACATCCCCAAAGCTCAGGCGGCCACCGAAGTATACCCCTTGTGGAAACCACCAGTTACCAAGGCTATACGCAATCACGGCCCCCTTGTAGATCTCGATACTGCCGACGCGGTGCGGATGATGTCCGATGACGGCGTTCGCACCCGCGTCAATGGCAGCGTAGGCGAAACTCCGATCAGCAGGTTGAGGATATGCCTCCATCTCATAGTTCCAATGCAGGATGGGGATCACCAACGCGTTAGGCATCACACGTCGCCAGTAGTCAATTGCTCTCAGCAATCCCGCGTACCGCAGCGGATTGATTCCCGCCCGCCGTTTCGTTGCAGCCGCACACTGAATCGCCTCCCACCCTGCCGAGAGTAGTACGAGTTCGTATCCTTCAGCGGCAAGAAACGCTGGTCGCTGGGCTTCGACAAGGTTCTTCCCCGCACCGATTCCCTGGATCCCGTGCTTCTCAAGCAGAACTTGTGTAGCAGCCAAACCGCCGCGAACATCGTCGACATGGTTGTTCCCAAGTGCAGCGACTTTGACATTGACGGACCTAAGTGCATCTAAGATTGAGGCATCACTGAAGACGCAGCGCTTCTTAAGAAGCGACCCAGCGGGATCCTGAATGATGGGGCCCTCCAGGTTCACGACTACAGGCTGTGTGTCCCATGGGAACTCCATTGCCCTCCAGGAAGGCGGTTGTCCGAAGGGATGGGCGACATCGCCGACGAAAATCACTGCCTTTCTCCTTGCACGACCAAATCGCATATAAACATCAGACCTAGATCCTGCGTCTCCTGCGTCTTTGGATATCTTCCCGCTTCAGCCTTCTTCTGCCAAACACCCGTACGTAGCACGGGAGGTCGTCGCAGACATGCCGAAGAAGGTTCGAGAGCTCAAACCCCCGCCAATCTTGCAGTCCTTCATGCATACACCATTGTAAATCCTCGATGGACCTCCACGCCTTAACGTACATACGTCCTAGTCGGGTAGGGATCTCGAGAAGCCCGTGGATTTCGCTCACCAACCCTCTCGTCCATGGCGTGTTTGGCTGGTAGAGCTCTCCAAGGCTGTATACCCAACCCTCTATCATTCGTCTCCTTTACACCTTTGTTTGAATCGTTCGTATCTATCTGTGAATAGGCTAGGTGAGTCTTTGTGCTCGAGCAAAAGGCGATCATAGAAGTCCACAAGCCTCTCCGCTTCGTGTTCCCAGCTGTATCCGCTAAGAACTCGGTCTTGGCCCCGCTTCCCGTATTCCAGGGCAAGTCGGTGGTCTTGAAGCAGCGATTCGATGGCATTGACATGCTCGACCGGTACATTCGGCTTCACAAGCAGACCGCAATCAAGCTCCTCGACAAGTTCCGCAGTTTTTCCGATTCGCGAGGCGACGATGGGAAGCCCATACAGAGCATATTCGAAGAGCTTGACGGGAGCGACAAGTTCTAGGCTCTTGGCCTGCGGATCCCTTTGATAAGGAATCCAACCGATAGCGGACTCTCGCAGTAGCGCTTCTGCAGTCGGGAAGGGCACCTCATCACGGAATGTGAGAACTCCACTCCGTTCGCACTCCGCAGCAAGGGATCGAAGCTCCGGCTTCACACCATCCCAAAGGGTTCTTCCGACCACGAGAAATCGGACGTCCAACCGCCGGGCTATCGCTTCTTGTACACAGCGGATAACGACTTCGAGGCCCCGAGCGCGCGACAGGAAACCCAGGTAAAGGACCTGCCGCTTCTTCTCCAGCGGGATGCTCAGATTCACCCCATCTGTGATTGGAAGATTCCGAACAAGCAGTGTCTCACACCCTTTCGATCTGAACAGCTCTTCCATGTGAGAAGTAACGACGAGGACCGCCGTCAGCCTCCGTGCCATCCAAGGCTCTGCATGTCGCGTCAACCAACTCAGCAGGGGGCGAAATGCCTTCGGAATCCAGTCTTTCCAAAGGATACCCAGTGATGTGTACTCGTGTGCATCATAGATAACAGGCTTACCTGTGATGGCCTTGAGCATCAGCCCGATGGGAAGGAGCTCAGGATCGTGGAGGTGATAGGCGTCCGCGCGTGCTTGCAGCGCCAAACGCAGGACTAGACAGGTTCGTGCAAACCGAGCAATCCGTCTTCGGCTGGCCTTGATCGGCCAGATAGCCACTTGCTCAACAACCTCTTTTCGTGAATGAGGCGCAACCAGAATGACCCGATAACCAGCTGTAACGAGGCTCACAGCCTCTCTTCGAAAAACGCGCTTGTCCAGAGCCGGGTGAGCAGAAGTAAGAACGCAGATTGTCTGCATTCTGTCCGGAGTGTTTTTCGTCATCCGATCACGACCAGAAGGCAACGTCTCGTATCACCGTGCAATGACGCTCCTCCCGACAGATTATACAAGTTGGCCTCGCAGTGCCGAGGCAACTCAATAGCGTCCTTCCTCAGGAGTCGCGACTGTGGAGTTACCTGCGTTCCTCACGTCTGCTTGCCAATACCCCAGGCCTTGGCGAGCACTGCGCCTCGACGGGATCTCAACCGCGCCCAGCCCTTGTAAAGGAGGGAACTCGAGGGGTAATCTCGGTATGTTCGGACCGGCAACGAAATCAACCGGTCGAACTCCTGTTCGGTTAACCCAAGTCCCTCCAGAACCCGTTGATGGTCCTCACGTAGCATTTCCTCGTTCGGGTACGGAGAGTGCTTGAGCAAATCAAGAGCTTCGTCTCGGGACATCTGTCCAGACACGATCAACGTCGAGAAATGTGCCTTCCGTTTGTCAACGCCGAACTTTGTCGGGAGGATGTACGCTTGGAAAAACCGCGTGAAGATGGATTCGAAGTGCTTGTGTCCGTAGTCATACCACTCGTAGTTCCGTCGCAGCCGATCAATAGCATTTCCTCGATGGTAGTCGATGTAGTTCAATGGTCTTATTTTCTGTACTTGCTTGATCATCCAGTAGTATACGAGCTGTTTGTACCCCATAAGAGGATATGTCTTGAGTGGACGTGTTGCGAATCGCGCGTGGATCCCGCGAATGTACCTTGCATCCCACGCTGTCCACCCGATGAACCCCCGAGGAAGGATTCCTTCGGTCGCGACGTTCCCCCCACTCAAGATGAACTTGATTCGATGCTTCGCCGCAGTTCTATAGAGGACCGAGAGAATGAAGTGATCAGTCGGGATCTCGATGTTCTGCACAGAGGCGGTGAGGAAGGCCTTCTGCAGATCCGTGAACTCTGCGAAATCGACTGCATATCTCTCCACATCGAGCCCAAGCTTTGCGACAAGATTAGCGACGTTCTGCGTTGCTTCCTCGGCGTCCCACCCGTTGTCCGCACAGACTATCAGAGGTCGGAGCCCCCACTCAACGGCAAGATGTGCGACGTACGAGCTGTCGACGCCCCCACTCAGGCCAAGAACCGAGTCATGATCGTGACCTCGTCCCGAATCCCGGATCCGCTCTAGGATAGCTTCCAGCTCAGATTGTCGAAGTTTTGGCGAGGCACGGAAGCTGTCTAGCGTATGCTCGAACTCTGTACAGAAATTACAATTACCGCTCGCATCAAAGGAGATCCCAGGTACAGTCGAATCGAGCACACAACGCTTGCACACCCGTTGTCCCACTTGCGGCACCTCTCTCCTAATCCGTTCCTCGTTGGTCTTGGGCCAAGTCTACCACAGCCCGCCTGTGTCAGCCACCACGGCAATCAAACCTGCTAGGGCATCCATCGCGGTCGAGCCCCCGACATTCTGATAACAGACGGGGCACTTGCCCTGTCAGACCGTGCACGCAATCAGAGTCGCTTTCGCTCACATCCGAACGTTCACTGCCAGGATCCCTTCGCTCCTGCAGCCAAGATCATCCAGAATCGTCACCCTGGGCGAGCCGCACAATTGTGCCTTCTCCCGACCACAAGGGCACATCTGGCACCGAACTACACCAAAGAAACACGCGAACGCCGGCGGACGCGTGAACGAGGCTACGCTCTCCGTCAACACTCCGGTCGAACGCAATTGCATCAGCAATGTGCAACTCAACTTCCGTCGTTCGGTCTCCCACCCATGTGTGATGCCAACATACACTGCCCACATTACCCGCGCACTGCAGGAGCTGCCCGTGAGGTGAATGCAGCTTGACGAAGATTGGCACAGACTGACAACCAGAGCCGATTTGTGCTGCATGTCCTAACACGGTGTTGGCGACCACAAGCCACCGGGCTCCGTCCAACAAGAAGATTGCCGTGCCCGCCGTCCCTATGAAAGTGTTTCCAACCACGGAGATGTCGTTGCCACGGATATATAATCCAGCCACATTGCCCCCGACAATTGTATTGTTCGTGAATGTGCATCCTTCCGCGGTGCCGTGAGTACCAGCCACTGTGGCTCCATCGACCACACCGCTTCCTTCGAGGATGCAATCATTCACAGTGACCATACGGCTCGGGTGCTCACCGCTCAGGTCTATGGCTCGACGCTGCTTGCGAACCAACCCATCACTAATTCTCACCCATTGAGACCCGTAGGTCTGTACCCCATACCCAGTTCCGGAGCCAGGCAGTTCCCCTCCTTCAACGACGAAATCCATTACACTTCCATTAACGCAATTGTTCAGCCAGATACCAACCCACGTGCCACCGTATACGTGCACGTCTTCAATCGCGAAGTCATCGAAGTATCGGAGACCAAGCCCGCCTAGGTCATCAGACTCGGATGAGACGACGATCGACAAACCACGGATGCGTAGGCCTTTGGACATGTTTGCCTCAGCTACCTCGACCAGATTCGTGATCCGCCCTCCTGGAGGGCATGCTCCAGGCAGGCCTGACTCAACCGTGACGGATCGGTCCCCTGTAGAAGCAATGACGGAATGTGCAACACCTCCTTCTGTCAAAGGAACAACGATTCGGGTCCCATCCGCCCAAGGCGATTCCGAATCTACCGGAACGATAGCGGAACCCGCTCGGGCACCTGGCTCCCCCACTTTTGCAGAAGCAACCACGTAGGGAACGGAGGATTGGACAGCCGTTACAAGGGTCAGGGATCGCTCTCTCGGCGACACGTCGCTCACGTAGGCATACTCACCGTTGTTGAGATCGGGACGGGGATCGTACGGCCAGGACCCAAATCCCTCTTCCGTGCAGCTGAAGGACGTGATCCGAATGAGATCTCCGGGTTGTATCCCCCCAGTATCGTGTACAGTGAGGTGACGATCTCCTCCTCTTGCTGTTGACGTAAGCCAAGTCACACGCTTCGGGGGAGATCCTTCGAGCCCCAAGCCGATTCGCCGCTCGTTGTGCATCTCCACTGTCGAAGACTCAGCCGGATCACAGAAGTACAGCACTGTCCTGCCGCTGCCTGCTCCCATCAACTGAACACCAGTGGGAACACCCCTCACCAGGACCATCTCGAGCTCGATATCACCGACGGGAAAGCGCACAGTTCCTCCACCGGCAGCGCCTGCACTGTTAATCGCCCTGACCAGCGCAGTCGCGTTCGTATGCCACTCACTCGGATCAAGGCCACGTCCGACCCGCAGGCCAAACAGCTCAAGGGAGTAGTCCGGGCTTTCGCGAAACAGAACTCTCGCCCCCGAGGGATGCACGTGGGCCAGCGGCTGCGCTACCCGGACATGAGTTGCATCCCCATGCTGAATGCGGAGAACCTCACATCTCGTCGAGTATGGATCTATGATGCACCAGGATGCTTCAGCGGTTTTCCCATTCGAGACGTACCGGAACTCAGTAGAGCCTTGTGTGGTATCGGACGCAAGGACGCCAAGGCTGAGGGCCATATTCTGCAGGCCTCCAAGTTGGGTGCGCCGAGAAATGGAAGCCTGCAGCACAGACACGAGCACCGCACAAAGGACCGCCACAATGAACCAGGATCTCATTGAGTCCTCCTTCTTCACAGTGTGGAAACCGTTGCCACTTACATAGCCACTTCAAGCGTGGTTGGATTTCACAAGAGCCTCGGGGCACACGTTTATTGCGACGATGCCTGGATACTCAACTTTTCGAACAGACATACGATTTTCTCAGCCTGGTGTTCCCACCTGTATTTTCTTCGAAATACTTCAGTTGCCCGCTGTTGCATTGCAGCTCTATTGCATTGCTTGGAACAAAGGAAGTTAATTGCGCTGGCAAAATCAGCTGGATCCTCTGGATCAACTGCTAAGCCAACTTCGTGTTCATCGACGATACTCTTGAGACCAGGGAATGCACTGCAAACAATTGGGACCCCGCACATCATATATTCAAATATTTTGTTTGGTGCGCAATAGTAATTATTCCGGTTTGTATCACGATATAGAGCAATCCCGACATCTGCCTCGGCGATCAGCTCCAGTGCCTCCGATGGCGATACCGGATCTGCGATAGCGCAGCGTGTGCTGCAACCTTGTGTCTCCACTTCCGCTCGCAGACTGCTGATGTACTGATCAGCTCCAAACCCAACAATAATGGTGCAGATCCCCGGAGCAAGCAGTTGGGCTCCGCGGATAATGGTATCAATCGCACGAGCCGGAGATAGTAGCCCCACGTATATCGCCACATGCTCGAAATCCGCGAGACCATTCCGGTCCATGAGGCGCCTAAGCCTCCCACGTCGCTCTATGGACAACAGTGGTGGAGAGTTAACTATCACAACGGGTTCAACACGCACACCGTACTCGCGCACAAGGATTTCTGCTCTGTTGGCCTCTGGAACTATCAACCCATCAAGCTGCGGTAGGATCGCACTCTTCAGGCGCTTCCAGACAGTGCGAACGCCACGCGGCAGACCCTCCGAGAAAAGCTCATGACAGAAGTATACAAGCCTCCCTTTCTTCAAGATCGACAGGAGCCACGCAACTGGCAAGCTAACGTAATCATGTGCTTCCAAGATCAGTGGCCCCTCAATACTGCGGACAACAAGCGCGGCACGAACGAGGAACTCGAAAGGTCCTAGTATCCACTGCACCCATCTCGGACCGACCCCGTAGCTACGGAGCGAGAGCCAAGTGATTTGCCCGCCGAGATCGTGAAGTCTCGCCTCCCACTCAGCCAGATCCGAACCGGACTCATCACGATACGCTCGTGCTATGATGTGGACTCGAAAGCCATGCTCTGCTAGCGCAAGAGCTTCCAAGAAGAACCTACGGGACCAGCGTATGTCTGCACTGACTACCGAGACTACCGTTCTACTACTCTTCATGGGCGTCTGTCTCCCGTTTTTCATCTCGCACATGCCTCCCCTACCGTAACATGCCGGTCATCTCACTTGCGGCGACCTGCTGGCGATAGCCTTGTAGGCTCATCCGGTGGACATCCGTCCACCGCAGACTCATCAGCAATCCAGCAAGTACTCCAAGTACGACGCCCAACCTTGGCGTGACTGCAAACGAAGAAGACAACAGCGCGCTCACGGCGAGAGACACGATGCCCGCTAGCAGGGCGACACCAAGCCTTCCGGTCGACTCACCCGTCAATCGGATATGCTTCATGAAGCTCACGCCCACGGTGCCCAGAATGGCCAAACCAAGCAAACCTTGTTCGACGAGGACTAACAGGTAGAGGCAATGCGGGTCACTGGCACTTCGAAACGGCCCCACAGCTAGGATCTCCTGGGATCCACGCTCATAGATCGTAGCGATTCCATTCCCGAAAAGGGGAGCTTCGGAGAACGCCCACCAAGCGAACCGCGCAGAGTCCAACCGCAGCTGGTCGGATGTGCTCGCTCCTACATTGATGAAGCGATCAAGCCCGGCAGCTCCTCCGATTCCGTAGGAAGCGAACCACACTGCAGCTACCAACGTGACGCCAGTCAGGAGAAGAAGCACTATCCTTCGCCTCTCCCGGGGGCCAACCAAGACAAAAAGGGATATGTGGCCAACGGCAGCAGCCAGAAAGCCCGTGCGGGAGTAGCCCATTGAGAGCGCGGCTAGCTGAGAAAGGTAGATCAATGCAAAAAGGAGTCTTCGCCCTACTCGCGTAGATTCGGCGAAGAAGATCAAAGCTATGGGCATGCACATCGTCAAGAACGCCGTCGTGACAACCGAACCGCCCAATGAGGAACGAGCGCGGAGTAGGCTTCCAAGGCGCCCCCGGGAGCTGGTCCAACCAAGGATTTCGCCAATTACATCGGGAAAGAGCGCAGTAAACGCTGCAATCAACGAGACTGCCGCTGCCAATAGCACCAACAGCCAAGCAGCCGCACGTATGTGCCTGGCTGAGAGACGAAGGCCGATTATGCCAACTGCAACTGCTCCAGGCAATAGGTAAAGGAGTAAAGAATTTAAGAACGCTGAAAATGTTACATCCTGAGAATACATCAGGTAACCAATTAGCGGTACACTTATCATGGATACTCCGACTGCCAGAGGCACAAGAGTCATTCGGATCGTCCCGGTTGCTAGACGCGTCAATACCACCCCAGTTGCAAAAGCAACCCCCAACAATTGGCTCACCGCCAGATCGATCCCAATCCTACCTATTGGCACTACCTCGTACCTGCTTGGGAGAAGCACCGTGCAGACTAATATCAGCATTGCCAAGTAGAACCCTGATCGTAGCTCTCCCTCGAACAACGGCATCACCGCCCTCTTGCCGAATGCGGAAGATGTCTCCATCTTGCGAGTATCATTTAACTACATCTGAGACCGATGAGCACTGTCTTCCTAACGGTCCAACTGAGCGCCGGATTGGGCAATCGGCATTGCATAGACTGACAAGCCGCATCGCACCATCCAGCCATCTATCCTCCGAACAGAAAAACGTTCTGGTAGTTCACGTATGTCCACATTGGGACTGTGCCAAGCATAGCGAGGATCGAGTCGCAGTTCCAGAAGCCGTGGTCGCCTCCTGCAAAGCTCGTCGTATGACCCGAATTCGGCAACAGAATCTGCGTTTGAGACACTGCACCACCTGATTTGTTAGGTCTGGCAGCCCCAGCCAGTAGAATCATCTCAGGAGAACGGGAGGTGATCGCGCCGTCCAGAAGGGGAAATCGCTCTTGGCAATATTCGGTCAGTCAGCAATTCAATGTCCGTCAATCTAGTTACAGTTGCTCCTACTCCCAAGTATAATACTAGTTTGTATGCCAGATACCCCTCTTCGAACTCTCAGCTCGTTTGTCACCAGCGGGAGATCACGCTCTGACGACCCTCTTTCCACACATATTCCAATATGATACCAACAATAACATAGCTAAGCTCAACAGAGGTCCCTCAGCGGCTCTGCAGATTGCGCGTCATTGCTCCTTGAACCACGTCCTTGCGACATCAAGAGACCAGACCTCGTTATTGAGCGAGTCTGCGTAGCCGCCGGCCACCCAGATCCGGTCGCGGAACACCCACGCTGAGTGCTCATGGCGCCTGCTCCAGATCGTCTCTGAGCTCAGTTCCTCCCAGTTCTTCCCGTCCTTGGTGTACCACACATCGCCGAAGTTACCGTTCTCCTTCGACCATCCACCGAGAACCCACATGCGATCGCGATAGACAACTAGTGAAAACCACAACCGTGGCTTCCACGGCGCGGCTTCAGTGACTAGGGCCCAGTTCACGCCGTCCTCTGAACACCAGACATCGTTAAGCGGCACGTGCTGCGGATGCCATGCGCCGCCACCCATAATCCAGATCTTGTCATCAAATACGACTGCCTGTGCGTGCGCCCGCTTTGGCCAGTCAGCATCCGGCGTCATCAGTTCCCAGACCACGCCGTCGACCGATGACCAGACATCGTTCTTGACCATGGCTTCACTGTGATCGTAAAAGTCCCCCGTACCCCCCAAGATCCATACCTTGTCTTTGAACACAGTGAATGACGCCGCCACTCTTGGGCACCAGCCTGCGCAGTTTGTCTCCAACTTCCAGTCCACCCCGTCGGTGGAAGACCACACCTGATTGCTGCATTCGTTGCTCGGCAGCTTTCGCCCGCCCATGAGCCACATCTTGCCGTCGAACACAACTACTGCTGATAAGTCGCTGTGCTCCCACGGGGCGATTTCCACTACGCGTGTCCATTTGCGCCCATCGAGCGACTTCCAGACATCACGTGGATTAGGTTCCTGCGGCGAGTACCACCCGCCTAGGATCCACAAGTGATTATCGTACACAAGCTCCCCTTGAGAATCTCGTGGCTGCCATCCTGCTTCGGTTGTCTCACACACCCACTCAGGTGCCATTCCCAAGTGCTTCGTGACCACAGCGACGGAGACTGCCACCGCAATCAATCCGAGCAGCACGACCAACGACTTCATCCACAACACCGCCTTCCACTCTGCATAGTCAGTTAGCCCTGAGCCACTCCTCTCAGCATAACCGACTCAGCGCAAAGGCGACCACCCCCACCAAAGGATAACGCCGCACTAGTACTTAAATGCATAAGTCCGCGTAGTTTTTCTTGAGCGGAGCCTGGGATACTGTCTGCTTTGTCCACTCGAACGGGGCTGCGTCCTGGTTATAGGCTTCAAGGAATCGATCGATCGCCTCACGCACCGCTCGAGGAGACGTGAAGCTTCCGTTGCGTAGCACCCGACGGGTGAGAATGCTGAACCACACCTCCACTTGATTCAGCCAACTGGCGTGCGTTGGGATGAAATGGAAGTGCACGTTCTTGTGGCGCGCAAGCCACTGGTCGTGCTTTGGTTTGTGCGTGTTCAGATTATCAAGAATGACGTGCAGTTCCTGTTTCGGGGGATACTGCGACACAATGTCATTCATGAAATCGAGAAACTCCCGACGGCGTCGACGGTTGTAGTGCCCTGCTTGGATCAACCCCGTCGTGACTTCCAGCGCAGCGAACAGGGTCGTGGTTCCATGCCGCTTGTAGTGGTGGCTGAACCCGGTCAATGCCCGACCGTTCGGAAGGCGAAGGTAGCCCTGTGCCCGTTCCAGCGCTTGGATTGCCGGCTTCTCGTCCACACACAACACCACCGCGTTCTCCGGCGGAGCCAAGTACAAGCCAACAACGTCCGCTGCCTTGGTCGCGAACTCGGGATCCGTACTGATACACCAGCTGTGGCGGCGCTGAAGATGGATGCCGTGCTTGCGGAAAACTCGCCAAACATGATGGATCGATACGTCCTCCAACTTCTCGGCGATCAATCTCGCGGTCCATACCGTCTCACCATCGGGTACCGGATCATCCAAAGTTGCGAGGATCCGTCGTTCGGTTGCATCGTCGTACTTCCTTGTTCGTCCTGATCGAGGAGCGTCTGCGAGCCCCGGCACTCCATCGCTCGCGAACCGTGTCCGCCACTTGCTGACCGTGGCTGCTCGTATGCCAAGCTCTTGGGCGATGACATCAGTTCTCATCCCCTTCGCCGCCATGAGTACAATCTTGCTTCGTTGAACCAGCCGTTGTTCCGTTGTTGACGCCTTCATCCATCTCTCAAGTGTCCTTCTCTGTTCCTCCGTAAGCGTGATCTTGGTCGCTTGCCTTG
>Ga0180433_10002767_pt1 | contig 26563 bp, 21 predicted proteins | sample SS_ome_8_FD_132980 | JGI IMG/M metagenome (GOLD analysis project Ga0180433, IMG submission 132980) | Hypersaline lake sediment archaeal communities from the Salton Sea, California, USA - SS_1_D_1 metaG | ecosystem: Environmental > Aquatic > Non-marine Saline and Alkaline > Hypersaline >... | reverse complement strand
CCGATGAGGGCGGAGACGCTGTGAAAACCAAACGCCTTGTGGATGCAGAGCTTGATCTTGTTGGCCATGCCTTCGAGGTTGGCGTTGGTGATGCCTTCCCAACGCATGAAACCGAGGATTCCTTGGATATTCTTCCGAACGGTGGACTTCACTCGCTTGATGGCATCTTCATCCTTTGGAGTTCGATGCTTCGGGTTTCGCTGCATGGCGTACCGCGTGTTCTTGAGGGCCTTCTTCTCTTCTCCCTCCAGCGCCCTGCACTCTTCACGCCGGATCTCGTCGATGGCCTCGAGGAGCAACTTGACCACGTGGAATCGGTCGAAGACGACGTCGGCATTGGGAGCCCATTCTTTCACGGCTTTCTGGTAGGCCTCGCCCATATCCATGGTGACGAGGGCGATCTTCGAGGCCCTTTCAGGCCCGAGAAGTTTGAAGAACTCACCGAGGGTTTCGGCCGTTTTTCCTTTCCCGACCCACACGACCACGCCGGTCACGAGGTTGGTGACGACGGTGAGGTACCGGTGGCCGCGCTTGTAGCTGGTCTCGTCCACCCCGATGAACTCCAGGTCTTCGAGGAGATCGGGGGGCAGGAACCGATCAACGACCCGGCGTACCATACGGCCGACGGTACGCCACGCGACATGGAACATCCGTGCGGCGGCGGACCGGTCCGCAACCTGGGCGAGGCTGGCAACATGACGGTCAAAGACCTTTGTGTGCCTGACTCTCGCTTCGGCCCAGGGGACGAACTCGTGCCGCCTAACCAGAATCTCGACGGAATCTTCTTCCCGGTTGATCCTGGCTCCCTGGACGATAGCCCCTTGAACCTGGAGAAGGAATCTGAAGAATGGCTTGAGCGAGCGCATGGCGCCTCCAAAATGTGGATTCAAGACCCACACAAGGAAGGCGTTCATGCGCCGTTTTTCAACCCCCTTTCCGGTGGATCCAGAGCCGTCTCAACGGAGCGGATTTTGGGAAGGAATCCAGGAGCCACCGGCTGCCCGATCGATATATCTCGTCTGATCTACAACGCTTATCGCGCAGATGTGCCCCGGCGGGAATGGTCAGGAGACCCAGAAATCAATCTCGATCCGCGTTGATGGATGGATCATTGACCTGACAAAGCAGATGGCCAAGCAACAAATGATTCTCGCCACAGCGACATTGCTGGCATAGAGTATCGCTTTTCCGCGACCCCGTGACGCTATACTTCGAGGCAAGACATGAGCACCCCTGCAGAAGAGGTCGTGCAGCGCCAGGTAGAGGCGTACAGCGCCCGGGACCTGGCGTCGTTTCTGGCGTGCTACGCTCCGGACGTCCGCATCGAGAACCTTCCGGGCGGGGATCTCGTCGCGGACTCGCGCGAGGCGATGGAGCCCATCTACCGGTCCCTCTTCGCCCGCGTCCCGGACCTCGCGTGCGAGATCGAAAACCGCATCGTCCACGGGGATTTCGTGGTGGATCACGAGAAGGTCCGCGGCGTGCCCGGGAAAGAGGCCCTGCGCGCGGTGGCGATCTACCACGTGACGGACGGAGCGATCCGGCGCGTCTGGTTCCTGCGCGAGGCTCAGCCTCCGAAGTAGAAGGCGAAGCCGAGGTGGACGGGGGCGGTGTGCATCTCGAGCGCCTCGCCGACGAGGTCGCGCCCCTCCTCGGGCCTCTCGTAGACGCGGTACCCGACGTCGATGAAGAAGCCGAGGCGCTCCTTTCTGAACTCCAGCCCGAACCTGACGCCGAAGAAGGAGCGGAACGATTCCCGGAAGACCTGGAGGTCGCCTCCGCCGGCCGTCCCGGAGGTTTCGACGTCCGCCTCCACCTCGGTCCGCCAGGCCCATCCGAAATCGACCTGGACGTAGAGGACGGGTCCCGGCACGAATCCCTTGCCGGGGGTGAACCAGACGTCGATGGATTCCTCGACGGGAAGGCAGAGGGTCCCCGAGACCTGCAGGGGGACGAAGTGCATGTCTTCGTAATCCGTCGACTGGTTCCCGCGCTTTTCCTTGCCGCCGTGAAACCCGAGATAGCCGGCTTCCACGCCGCCGCGCAGGATGGGCATGAGCTGGTAGCCCAGGCCGAGGTTGCCGCCGAGGCCGGGCTCCCACAGCTGGCTCCAGTGATCCGCGTGGTCGGCGTCGGTGATGCGCGTCGTGAGGGGAAAGACGCCGTGGGCGTGGAAGGAGAGGCGGAGATTGTCGGCGAGGGCGCCGCCCTTGCCCCATGCCTCGCCCCGGGCCTCGGGATCGTACTCGTCGAGGAAGCCCGCGAGCGGGGCCTCGGCGAGATAGGCCGAGAGGGAAGGGGGGGCGGCCATGGCTTGCCGGGGAAGCCACGCCAGGCAGGCCGCTGCGGTCAACGCGATGAACAGCAGGAATCTCATGTACCGTTCTCCTCTTCCGGACAGCCGGAAAGCCGCGACGCGCGCTCATTCCTCCTTGAGGGAACGCGTCATCAAGTCGTCCACGGCGGCGGCGGGGTCCTTGCCGTTGTAGAGGACCTCGAAGACCTGGGTGGAAATGGGCATCTCGAGCTCGTGCTTGTCGGCGAGGACCTTCACGCCCTTGACGGTGAAGACCCCCTCGGCCACCTTTTCCGTCTCTTCCAGGATCGCGTCCAGCGTCTTGCCCCGGCCGATCGCCTCGCCCACGGCGAGGTTCCGGCCGTGCCGGCTGATGCAGGTCACGATGAGATCCCCGATGCCCGAGAGGCCGAAGAAGGTCTTCCGGTGCCCCCCCAGGACCGTTCCCAGGTCCCCCATCTCCTTCATGCCGCGCGTCAGAAGAGCCGCCTTCGCATTGTCGCCGAAGCCGATGCCGTCCGAGACGCCCGCCGCCACCGCGATCACGTTCTTCAGCGCCCCGGCCAGCTCCACCCCGATCATGTCCATGGACGTGTAGACGCGGAACCGTTCGCCGGCGAACACCGTCTGGACCTTCTTCGCCAGATCGTCCTTCTTGGACGCCACCACCACCGACGTGGGAATGCCCATGGCCACCTCCTCCGCGTGGGAAGGACCGGACAGGACGGCGACGGGGGTGGCCGGTCCCAGTTCCTCCTTGATGATCTGGCTGGGGCGGATATGGCGTTCCTCCTCGATGCCCTTGGTGAGGGAGACCACGGGGATCCCGCGGACAAACACCGTAGCGGTCTTGCGCATCACCTCACGAAGATGCCGCGTGGGAACGGCCTGGACGATGATCTCCGCTTCGTGGACCAGATCCGACAGGTCGTCGGTGTATTCCACTTCGTAGGGGATCTCGATGCCGGGGAGGAATTTCCGGTTGTTCCGGGTCTTCGAGACCTCCTCCACGTAGTCCGGAAAGGCCCCCCAGAGCTTCACGGCGTGGCCCTGCCGGGCCAGGACCATGGCTGCGGCCGTTCCCCAGGCCCCGTCTCCGATCACGCCAGCTCGAACCTTGTCCTTGGCCATCTCCTCTGTCCTCCTCAAGGATGGATCTGCTTCTTCCGCGAGCGTCCGATCCGGTTCTCCTCTCCCCGGGCGAGCCGGACGATGTTGGGCCGGTGCTTGACCACGACGGCGAGGGCGAGCGCGACGCAGGCGCCGAGGATCCACGGGTCGTACCCCCAGGCCGCCACGGATACGGGCAGCGCCGCCGAGGCGCTCAGCGAGCCCACGGAGACGTAGCGGGTGACCGCCACGCCGGCGATCCACACGCCCGCCGCGATCAGAAGCGGCCAGGGGACCAGCGCCGCCAGCACGCCCGTGCTCACCGCCACGCCCTTTCCTCCCTTGAACTTCAGGTAGATCGAGGCCATGTGGCCGGCGACGGCGCCGGCGCCGGCGAACAGGCCGGCGGGCATCCCGAAGATCGTTTCCGGCAGCTGCTGCGCCGCGAAGGCCGGCCCGAAGCCCTTGGCCGCGTCCAGAAGGAAGACGACGGTGAAGAAGACGACCGTCGCCCCCTTGCGTCCGCTTCCCAGGATCCGGGCCGCGTTCGTCGCCCCCAGATTCCCGCTTCCCTTCTCCCGGATGTCCACGCCGAAGAAGACCTTCCCGAACAGGAGGCCGAAGGGAATCGAGCCCACCAGGTACGAGCCTGCGAACCATGCGGCCAGTTCCACGCCTTCCATGCCCTCGCCCCTTTCCCGCGGGATGGAACGATCCGAAGCCGATCCGTGCCGGACACGCCGAGGACCGAAAGCACGGCTCGCCGGATCGGATCGTACATCTTACGTTTTCGTCCGTCGGAATTCCATTTGATGCATCGGGCCCTCGAGAACGTACAATGAAAAATCCGGCCGCGTCGCGCCCCTGGGGGGGGGGGCGGCGGCGGCGCGGGAGGGCCGGCCGGACGGAGAGGATGGAGAGAGGAGGTTCCCATGGCGGGGCTGTACGAACGCGTCATGAAGGCCGCCGAGGCGGCCCGGGAAGCCGTGACGCGGCCTCCCGCGGCGGCCATGATCCTGGGAACGGGCCAGGGCGGCGTCACGGAGATGATGGAGGTGGAAGCCCGTTTGCCCTACACGGAGATTCCGGGCTTCGTTTCTTCCACCGTGGAAACGCACGCTTCCGAGCTCGTTTTCGGAACGCTCTCCGGCCGGGACGTCCTGGTGTTCAGCGGGCGGTACCACCTGTACGAGGGATACGACGCGGAGACGGTGACCTTTCCCGTGCGCGTCGCGGCCGCGCTCGGGGCCGGGCTGGTCACCATGCAGGGCATCGCCGGCGGGCTCGACCCCCGCTACCAGGAGGGGGATCTCGTTCTGATCGAGGACCACATCAACCTGATGGGCGTGAATCCCCTCGTGGGGGAAAACGACGAGCGCCTCGGCCCCCGTTTTCCGGACATGATCGAGCCCTACGACCGGGAACTGGTGGACCGGATGGAGCGCATCGCCATGGAGGAGCGGGTCCGGGCCCACCGGGGGGTATACGCCGCCGTCCTGGGGCCGAACCTGGAAACGCGGGCGGAATACCGGATGCTGCGGAGAATGGGGGCGGACGTGGTGGGCATGTCCACCGTTCCCGAGGCGATCGTCGCCGTCCACGCGGGTTTGAAGGCGGCCGCGATCCTCGCCGTGTCGGACCTCTGCCTGCCCGACGCGCTGAAGCCCGCCGACGTGCCCAAGATCATCGCCATCGGGCAGGAGACGGAGCCCAGGATCGCGCGGATCTACGAGCGGCTGATCGGGGAGCTGCCCTCGTAGGTCGTCGAACGAAATCCGGCACGCGCGCGCAAAAGACCCATCCGGATGACGACCATGCGGGACCGTCCCACAGCAAACGCGACGACCATGGAAGCCGCCGGGAACGGCCACAAGGGGCTCTGGAAGCCCGTCGTGTTCGTTCTCGCGATCGTCGCCGTGTTCGCGGCGGCGGAGGCGTTGAACCTGGGCGAGAAGATCGGGGACTTCCGCGGCTGGATCGAGAGCCTGGGTCCGTGGGGTCCCGGGGTATTCATCCTGGCGGGGACGGCGGCCATCGCCATGGCCCTGCCCGTCACGATCGTCACGGTCGCGGCCGGCGCGCTTTTCGGTACGTTTCGCGGAACGCTTTGCGGCCTCGCCGCGTCCACGCTGGGCGCCGCCGCGGGCTTCCTCATCGCCCGCTACCTGGCGCGGGAGGCGCTCTCGGTCTGGCTCGCGGAAAGCAAGCGGTTCAAGCGGCTGAACCGCTTGACGAGGACGTTCGGTCCCGTCGTGGTGGGGGTCTCGCGGCTGATTCCCCTCACGCCCTACTTCCTGATCAACTACATCTTCGGGCTCACGGAGGTCCGCTTCGGCACGTACCTCGTGTGGTCCTTTCTCGCCATGATCCCCAACACCCTTCTTTTCGTGGCGGGAGGAGACGCGGCCACGGACTTCATCACCGAGGGGAGGGTGGAGTGGCCCGTGATCGTCTCGGGGGCGATAACGGCCGTGCTCCTGTTGATCCTCATGCGTTACGCGCAGAAGAAGATCCGCCTGGAGAAGGCCGAGAAGGCGCTGAAGAACGGCGGTACGTAGACGTTTCCATTCGCGAGCGGAAGCGGGGACTTTTCCACAGCCTCTCAGCGGCAGAACTTGCGGGCGTCCGGCGCGCAGAAACCCCGGAGGAAGCGGACCAGGGACGTGGCGTCGGCGGCCGCGGAGAGGAAGCCGTCCTCGACCTCGTGGAAGGAGGCGCCCTCGAAGACGAGGTTCTCGATCAGGCCGTAGGCCTTGTCGCGCGGGATCAGGCCGTGGGTTTCCGCCTCGACGATCTCCGAGGCGAGCTTGGCCCGATGATCGTTGATCATCCACATCTTGTCCGCGTGTTTCTTCCGGCGGCCGTCAAAGCAGATGATGTTCCAGTAGCCCCCCACGCCGATGTCGTGGCGTCCCGCCGTGTTCAGCGCGGCGATCATGGCCATGATCCCCTCCACGCGGTCGATCCGGCCCCGCCGGTCGCGGGCCCGGCAGGCGTTGCAGAAGTCCGAGAACACGACGTTGGCCATGTCGCGGCCCGAGCCGTCCGCCTGGAAGAACTGCTGCACGGGCTCGACCAGGTGCTCGATCATGGAGAGGTTGCAGATCCGGAATCCCTCCCCCGGCTCGTACCCCGCGATGATCCCCGAGTTCAGGAAGACGGAGTATCCCTCCTTGGACCGGGCCTTCCAGGTGATCATCTCGTGAAGCTTGTTCACGAGATCCTTGTCCTTGATCTCCGCCTTCTTCCCCTCCGCCTCGAACCGCCCCTGGATGAAGTCCGCCGTCTTGAAGCCGTATCGTCCAAGCATCTCCTGGTCGATGTGCGTGTGCTTGAGCTCCGTGATCACCTCGAAGGCCAGCGCGCCCACCTCGTCCACGGTGAGGAACGTCTCCGGCTTTCCGCCCGCAAGGCTCTTCGCCTTCTCGTAGGCCGCGACGATCCGCTTGCGGATGCTGTAGCGGAGCTCGTCCCCGATGGTGGAGGTGCCCGTGTTTCCGTACACGGCGACCAGGCCCGTCTCATCCACGATCCCCGGCGGCGTGACTTCCTTCATCTTCTCCACGGTGCGCGGTTTCAGGCCCTCGTCGTTCCAGCCCCGTTCCTCGTCGAAGATGCAGGCTCCGGAGTACTCGTCGAACCTCAGCGCGTTGATGGATGTCATGCGATCGGCCTCGTTGATTGAAGAACGATGGGATTCCAGATTGGCGATTCCAGCAGGATCCCTTCGCGGTTGCTCCTGCTACTTTTTCCGGCTCTTCTTCCCGCCGCCCCCGCTTTTCGCTCCGGCCTCCGCCGGCAAATCGGACGCCTTGTAACCCCGGAGGAACCAGCCCAGCGCCCGCGGCCGGTCCGCCTTCTTGAAGAGGATCGCCTCGCCCTCGTCGAGCGTGGCGTCGCCGTATACCATGGCCTCGACGACTTCCATGGCCGTCGTTCCGGTCACGAAGCCCTTGCGGGAGGCGTCGACGGCCTCGGTGGCCAGGAGCAGCCGGTCCTCGTCGATGAAGCGGAGCCGGTCCGCCGCGCGGGCCGAGCGGCCGTCCACGACCGCCATGTGCAGCTTGCCGCCCGCCTCGTGGTAGAACCGCGCGGCCAGGATCCCCGAGAGGATCAGCTGGAACGTCCCCTCGACGCGGCCGAATCCTTCGCGCCGGCGCCGCAGCGTCTGGTTGCCCAGGTAGTCCGCGAAGGCCTGGCCCGAGGCGTACTTGCCGGCCCCCACCGCCTCGAAACGCCCGGAGATCATGGACAGGACGAAGTTCTCGGCGTTGAGGTGATAGTGCAGCGCGCCGTCCCGGGCGTCCCACCCGAACAGGATGCCGATGTTCTTGTGGATGTTCTTGACGATCTGCGCGCTCGAGGAGCCGTCCATGATGCTCATGGCGTTCGTCTTGACGGCGTCCTGTTTGATCTCGTACGTCTTCTCCCCCGCCGTGAACGAGCCGCGGATCATGTCCGCGCGGTCGAAGCCGTAGAGGAACTTCAGCTTGTCGTCCACGCGCCGGTGCACCGTGCGGCGCACCACCTCCGCCGCGATGCGCCCGATGTCCAGAAGCGACGTGATCGGAGGCTTCTTGCGGCCCTCCTCGAGCGCTTTCTCCTCCTTCTCCCGGACGGCGCGCCGGATGGCTTCCACGACCTCGACGCCGAAGGAGGGGTAGCCGCACATGCCCCACACGGCCTCCACCCCGAAACGCCCGGCCTGCTCCGGCGTCAGCAGCGCGTGCAGGTTGTCGCCGAAATAGGTCTTCCGGCGCCGCAGGAGGAAGTAGGCCTCGTCGCTCAGGATGGCCCCGGAATGGTCGTCGAACAGCAGGGAATTCACGATGGTCATCGAGGGTCTCCTGTCGAAACAAAGGAGACCGAGGCTACCGGGCCGGCGGGGCCGTGTCAAGGAAGCGGGGAGGAGAGGCATTCGCGCTGTGGCCGGTTCCGTGTCGGCGTCGCGCAGGGATGGTAGATTTCATTTCAGATTTCAGATTTCAGCCGTCCGTCGAGAGCATTCAGTCGGTTTCCTGCAGGGCCTCGAGCTCCCTGAGGATGTCGGCCATCTCGCGGTGGGCCGTGGCGAGGCCGGGGTGGATCTGCAGAGCCTTCTTGAGCAGGGAGGCGCTCTGCAGGAGCGCCTTGACGTCGGCGCCCGCGCGCTCCCGGATCTCGCGGGAGCGGTAGACGAGGATCATCGCGCGGATCATGGGGTTCGCGGGGCCCTCCACCGCCGCCGCGCCCTTCGTGCTCCCCGGCTTCTTGCCGAGCAGCTCGTCGTCGAGTTTTTCCGCGTCCCTCTCGGCCTCTTCCTTTCTCGCCTTCTCGGCCTGCTTGAGGCGGGCCAGTTTCTTCATGGCCTTCTCGACGAAGGCCTTCTTGCCGGCCTCCCTCGGGGCCCCCGGCGCCGCATCGCTCTCGGAACCCGGCGCGTCGGCTTCCCTCTCCTCGGCTTCCGCCTCCGTCTTCGCTTCGCGCAGAGGCTCCCGCTTCGTTTCCTTCGCCCGTTTTCCCTTCTTGGATTCGTGAGAGGCGTACCCTGGTCCGCCGTCCGCGGCGGGCTCGGGAGCGGGCGAGCCGGACGGCCGGGGGGCGCCGGTCGCGGAGGCGCTCTCGGGAAGTTCTCGGCCTTCCTGGGAGCCCCCGGCGCGGCGTTTCTGCTTCTCGGCCTTGCCGTCCGTGACGGAGATGTGGGCGCGCAGTTCGGTCAGCAGGTCGTCGATCGTCCGGTTGTCGGCCTCCAGGTTCCCGGCGATGCCTCCTAACGACTTGTCCCGGTCCAGGTGGGCGGACACTTCGACCAGGCGGCGGGCCAGCGAGACCATCTCCTCTCCCTCGGTCAGGTCCTCGCCTTCCGGGGGGCCGAAGCGGGCCTCGAGACCCCTTCGGATGCGCACCGTGAGCTTGTCCACCATGGAGAGGATCTCGTCGAGGGTGCCGGTGATGTGATCGGAAAGGATGAGGTCCTCGCCGGGATGGGCAAGCACCTGGATGTCGATCTTCACCTTGCCGCCGACGGCGACGAAGCTTCCCTTGATCAGGATGTCGGCGTCGAGGGCGTCGGCGAGCCGGGCCAGCGCCCCGGGTTCCTCGAGGGTCCGGATGCCGAGCTCGGCCTGGTCTGCGATGATGCGATCCCGCGACCGCAGGCGGAGCCATTCGAGCTGGGCGAGGTCGGTGATGAGCATGTCGGGCACGCCGACGCGCATCCACGAGAGGGTTTGGCTGTCGGCGAGGTTCTTGAAATCCACGACCACGGCCACCACGGGCCTCTCCGTTTCGCCGGGAGCGGGAGCCGGAGCGGACGGCGCGTCGGTATTCGCCGGCGTCGCGGGATCCGTGGATCCGTTCCCGTTCCCGCCGTCGGGAGATCGGGTGCCGAGGGCGAGAATCACGGCGAGGGCGGCGAGGACGAGAAGGGCCGCCGCGCCCAGGCCGAGGAGGGGGAAGGCCCGGCTCCGGGTCGTTCCCCCGCCGGGTTCCAGGTAGGCCGTGTCGTCGCCGGAGGCCAGGGCGGTGGGGGGAAGCCCGCGGATCTTGTCGATGTCGTTGATCAGTTCCCGGGCGGTCTGGTAGCGCTTCTCGCGGTCCTTATGCATGAGGCGGTCCACCAGGGCGGCGACGGTGGAGGGCACGTCGGGGTTGATGTCCCGGATGGGGGTGGGGGGATCGTCGACGATCTTCTTGAACAGGGAATAGGGGGTTTCGGCGGAATGGGGGACCTGGCCGGTCAGGGCCTCGTAGAGGACCACGCCGAGGGAGTAGAGGTCGGAGCGTCCGTCCACGTCCTGCGATTCGCACTGTTCGGGGGAGGAGTATTCGGGCGTCCCGAGAAAGACGCCGGATTCCGTGATCTTGGCGTCGAAGGCCTCGGCCTTGGCCAGGCCGAAATCCATGATTTTCACGCGGCCTTCCTGGTCGATCATGATGTTGTCGGGCTTGATGTCCCGGTGGATGACGCCGAGGCGGTGGGCATGGTCGAGCGCCTCGGCCACGTTCCGGGCGACGTTCAGCACGTCGTCGGGTGGAAGGGGGCCGGACCGGATGCGTTCGGAGAAGGGCTGGCCGGAGACGAGCTGCATGGCGATCCAGAAGGTGTCGTTTTCCTGGCCGGCGCCGAAGATGGAGACGATGCCGGGATGCTCGATCCGTGCTGCGGCCTGGGCCTCCCGGATGAAGCGTTTCGCGAAAGAGGCATCGGAGGCCATCCGCTCGGGAAGGACTTTCAGGGCCACGTCGCGCTGGAGCCGATCCTCGCGGGCGCGGTAGACCACGCCCATGCCTCCCTGGCCGATCTTCTCCAGGATCTCGTACGGGCCGATCCTGGTGCCTTTCTTGCTCATGGTTCGCCCTTCCAAACCATCTTGTTCACCTCCTTAGACGGGCGGGGGCGGGGGAAGTTCCCGAAAAAAAGGCGTTCCGTCGTATCCCGGGCCTCGGCGGTGCCTTGCGGATTCAGGCGTCCTTCCGGGGTCCGATCTCCTTGGCCAGCAAGTCCAGGAATAGACCGAACTTGGCTCGATTCCGCTCGTCGAGATTGCAGAGTTTCTGATGGGCCTCCCGGATTTTCTCGACCCGCTCGGTGGAGGTGCGAGGGAGGGGATCGAGGGGGACGAGCTCGAGATCGGGAGGCAGGTCGGCGTCTTCCGCACGGATGGAGATGAGCTTGGTCAGCCCCACCTCGGAGAGCAGTTTCTTGTGGTGTTCCGTGGGATGGACGACCAGGATGCCGCCGCCCTTTTCCTTCGCAGGCCCGTCCGCGATGCCGACGAGGACGCCCATGAAGGTGGAATCGAAGGACTGACAGGAAGCGAGATCGATGATGAACGTATGGTATCCGGACCGGGCCATCTCCTCGGTGAAATCCCACAGGTCCAGCCCGATGGAGGCAATCCCGAGCCCCTTGACCTTGATGTAGACGGAGGAAGCGGAGCGGGCGACTTCCAGGGAGCCGGGAGGGGTGGTCATGCAGTTCACCGTTTCGTGGAGCGGTCCGTGTTGGCGAAGGCGCGCGAGCTTTCCCGCGGGGACGTCTCCACATTATCTCTTTGTCTGTTTCGCTAGTCGGAATCGGAAGCCGATTTCGCGGGTTTCGGGGTTTCCTTCTTGGGGCCGTATTTCTTGATGAATTCCCGGCGGCGGGACCGGATGTTCTCCAGGGTTTCGGAGGCAAACGCGTCGGACGGCAGGACGAACAGGGCCTTGCGGCAGTCGAGGATCGCAAGATCGTAAGACGCGAGGATGTCCTCGTAGACTTTCCGCGTGATCCGGGACCGCATCCGTCGCGTGACCTCCAGACGGCCTGGATCGTATTCCTCGCGCACCTTCTTTTCGCGGCGGCGGATGTCCTCGGGCCTGGTCTCCGCCAGGTAGTCCTTGTCCACGCTCAGATCCTGGATGCGCTGGTCGGTCATCTTGCCCCGGCAATACCCCTTCCAGGCGTACACGTCGGGCTGCTTGGCCCGGTAGACGAGGGACTTCTCCAGGGCCCACAGCGACTGATCGTACTTGCCCACGCCGGCCAGCGCCCGTCCCCACCCGCGATAGACCAACGCGTCGTCGGGGCGGAGGCGGTTGGATTTCTCGAAGGCGACGGCCGCCTCGGAATACTTTTCCAGCGCCAGAAGGCTCTCGCCCTTGCGCTTGAAGAGCATGCCCCCCAGATCGTCCGAGAGCTCGTAGTTGAGAATCCGGTTGAGCTCGCCCACCGTCAACTCGTACATCCCCTTGGCGAACATGTCTTCCACCAGCCGGATATGGGAGAAGAGCGTGGTCGTCAGCTCGCTCTTCTTGCGGAGCCAGATGTCCGTCACCTGGAACCAGGGCTTGTCCTCGAACAGGCTCTCCACCCTCCCGTACACCTCGATCACGTCGAATTCCCTCAGCCGCACGAGATCCTGGGCCGCCGGGCTGTCCTTCGGCACGAACATGAAGGGGAAGTCGTCCCGCACCACCTCCTCCTCCCACAGGGCGGCCTTGGAGTCCCACACGGAGAAGTTCAGATAGGAGTCGTCGAAGGGGGTGAATTCCGGAACGGTCAGCCCGTGTTCGATCCGGTGGAACCGGAGCGAAAGCGTGACGTGGAGACTCAGGAAACTCTTGGGATCCTTGCGGAGCTTCTCGAGTGAGATGGGGTTCTTGTAGATGCGCTCCGTTTCCTTGGAGTACAGCCACTTGAAAAATCCCCGATCGATCTCGTCCGCCCCCAGCGCCGGCAGGACGAATACGAGCGTCAAGCCCACTGTCAGGGCTGAGAGTACGATCTTGGTCGTCTTCATGCGTTCCTCCAGCATTCCGGGACCGACTTCTTTCCCCGGGCGGCTTCTGCCTGACCGCAACAAGCCTGATGATAGAACCTTAGGCTCCTCGGAAAATCACGTCAAGCAGAAATTTCCGGCATTTCGCTCACCGGCGCCGTTCCCGGATCGCCTCGAGAAGAGACCCGAGAGCCTTCTCCCACTTCTCGGGCGTCTCGTAGGCCCCCCGGGCGATCTCTTTCCGGATCGCCGCGATGCGGGACCATCGGACGCCGGAAGAGGGGGTGCGGGCCGGACGGGATGAGGCGGGCGGGGGTTTCATGCGTCGGGACATACCCCTCGTATCAAGAAACGTCTCCCTTTCTTGATCGGCCAGAATCGGGGGAAACTTGAACACAAACCCGAAAAAAATGCTCTTTCGGCCCCCAAAACCGGAATCGGCATCTGCGGATCCATTCGCGCTGTAGCCGGTTTTCTGGGCACGGGCCGACGTTCGTAGTGAGCCACGGAGCGGTTGGCCAACAAGATCAAGCTCTGCATCCACAAGGCGTTTGGTTTTCACAGCGTCTCCGCCCTCATCGGGATGATTCATCTGTGTTGCAGCGGAATCGACCTCGCGTGATTCCAGAACCGGCACGCCGTGAAATCCCAGGGATGGGCGCGATACCAGGACCGCCTGTGGCAACGGAACTACTGGGAACACATCATCCACGACGGCGATTCCCTGGAACGCATCCGGCACTACATCCGGACCAATCCCGAAACCTGGGAAACAGATTCTCGACCGGGAGGAAGAGGGTGTCTACCTGACCTGGGATCGCCGGGAGGACCGCCGGAAGCTCCGGGAGGCGAAGTGGCCCGAAGGCCGCGCGCTGATCGTCCTGGACGAGCTACACAAGTTCCGGGGCTGGAAACGGTGGATCAAGGGCGAGTTCGACACCTACCGCGACCGCCTGCGCTTCCTGGTCACGGGAAGCGCCAGGCTGGACCTCTATCGCCGCGGAGGCGACTCCCTTCAGGGGCGGTATCACCATTACAGGCTGCATCCCTTCACCGTGCGCGAGGCGGAGGGCGACGTCCCGGGGAAACTCCCGAACCCCGGGGAGTGCCTCGAGTTCGATGGCGCCGCGGGCCGGGAAACCATGCAGGCCGTCCTGAGATTCGGCGGTTTCCCGGAGCCGTTCCTCGCCCAGTCCGAACGGAAGCTTCGGAGGTGGCGGCTGGCGAGACTGGACCGGTTCTTCCGGGAAGACGTGCGGGACCTCGATGCGGTTCGCGACCTGGGCGCGATCGAGGTCCTCGCCGACATGATCGGCGAGAGGGTCGGCTCTCCCCTTTCCCTGAACGCGCTGCGCGAGGATCTCGAGGTCAGCCACCGCGCCGTCTCCCATTGGGCGGACGTTCTCGAGAGGCTGTACTTCCTCCACCGTGTGAGGCCGTTCTCTTCCCGGAAGATCCGGGGGCTGAAGAAGCGCGCGAAGGCGTACCTGTGGGACTATACCGGCGTCGAGGGCCGGGGCCCCCGTTTCGAGAACCTCGTCGCCAACCATTTGCTGAAGTTCTGCCACGCGCTTCGCGACCGTGAGGGTTACGACGTAAACCTCGCCTACATTCGCGACTCCGCGGGAAGGGAGGTGGATTTCCTGGTGACGGCGGGAAAGCGCCCCTGGTTCGCGGTGGAAGCCAAGGCGGGCGGGACGGCGATCGATCGCTCCCTCCATCATTTCAAGAAGAAGCTGGGCATCCCCCAGGTCTTCCAAGTGGTTCTCGACACGGACCGGGACTTCGAGAGATCGGGCGTCCGCTTCCTTCCCGCGCGCCTGTTCCTGAACGGGCTGGTGTAGCAAAGCCGGCTGACCCCACAGACACCGGACCTGCGGGCACCGGACCTGCCGGCACGGTTGTAGGGGCGGGGCTCGCCCCCGCCCAGACCGCCGGAAGAACCCCGGAAGAATAGGGGTCAGTCCAAGACGGGGAATACGCCGGTTCGAGTCTCCTTCGAAATGTATGCAGGGGACCTGATCTCGCCTCACGGGTTCTCCGGACAACCTTGGGGATGTTTCCAGAATGGCCCATCACCAGATTCTCGGCAAAGGTTTTCAACCCAAGCTCGCGGTCGTCATCGTCAAGGAACCCGCGGTCTCCCCGGTTCCCCCGGCTCATGACGTGATAGGACTGACCCCTTTCAACCCCTTTCACTGATCAACCTGGATGAGGGGCCACGCAGAAGAATGATCGGAAAGACTCGGGAACTCCTCCGAAAGCAGGTGGAGCTCCCCGAACTCCTTCTCCGCCCCGCGGAAGGTTGATTCGACCACCCGCACGCAGGTGGTTCGGGCTCCCTCTTGGCCCCGCGGCCTCGTGTCGCCGCGCCGGAGAGAGTCCCGCCTTCCTGGCGGCGGGGCCCGCCCGGCTCCGCCGCGACGACCATCGCCCTTTCTCCCTCCCCCCACTGTCTGGTTCGCTGCCTGCGGGCGTCCCGCCTTGCGTCCCGGGCGCGGAAAAGGTACGTTCCTGGAAACGTACAAAGGGTGCTACTCGAAAGGAGAACGTCATGCGCACACTGGCCTCGGCCCTCGCCCTGTCCGCTCTGCTCCTCGCGTGCGGCGCCGCGCTCGCCGGCGACACCGACCGGGAAGCGATGCGGGAAAAAGTCCGCCGCATCGGGAAGAAGATGGAAGAACTGCGCGGTCTGGAGTTCAAGTACGAAGTGAAACTGGGGATCAAGACGAGATCCCAGCTCAAGGCGTTCCTGACCGACTCCATCGAGAAGGAGATGCCGGACGAAAAGATCCGGGACATCCAGAAAGCCTACGTCAAGCTGGGCCTCCTTCCCGAAGGCCTGGATTTGAAGAAGACCTTTCTCGACATGCTGACGTCCCAGGTGGCCGGGTTCTACAACCCCAGGACCAAGCGCCTCTTCGTCATCGACCGGAGCACCGACGAGGGCGGCGCCCCCGAGCCGAAGAACCGCATGCAGAAGATGATGGAAATGGGCATGAAGATGCTCGGCCTCTCCATGGACGACATCGTCACGGCCCACGAACTCACCCACGCACTCCAGGACCAGCATTTCGGGCTGGAAAGGATCGAGAAGACCGCCGCGGGGAACGACGACCGCATCGCCGCGATCAAGTGCGTCTTCGAGGGCGACGCCGTGGCCGCCCAGATGGAATTCATCTACGACAAGGCCCCCTTCGCCCGCGGCATGCAGAACCGGATGGGGAACCTGGAGGCCATGGGCGGGGCCGGGAACCCCGCCATGCAGGACTTGCCCGCCATCCTCCGCATCCCCCTCGTCTACCCCTACGTCGGCGGCCCGAAGCTGGTGCAAGCCGTCCGCGAGAAGGGCGGATGGCCCGCCGTGAACCGCATGTTCACCGATCCGCCTCTCTCCACCGAGCAGGTGCTCCATCTGGAGAAGTACCTGGAAGAGCGAGACGACCCTGTCTTCATCGACTTCGAGAACGTGAAGACGCTGGGCCCCGCCGGATGGCGCCTCCTCGAGAGCAATTCCCTCGGCGAGCTCGGTACCCGCATCCTGATGGACGAGTTCTTGTCCGAGCAGGAAGCCCGGGACGCCGCGGCGGGCTGGGACGGCGACCGCTTCGGCGCCTACGGCCGGGGGGACGAGGTCTTCATTTTCTGGTACTCCACGTGGGACGACGACGCGGAAGCCCGCGAGTTCGCCCGCTCGTACATCGAGGTGCTCAAGGAGAAGTACGGCTACGCCCCCGACGAAAGCCCGAACCTCCGGCCCTCCTTCGACCTGAATATCAACAAGAACGGCCAGACGGCCCGGCTGTCCGTCCGCGGCCGGGACGTCGTCGTTCTCGAGGGCCATCCGTCCGGCTCGTCCCAGGAGATGCTGGACCGGATCCTCCGCGGGGCGAAGAAACACCGGGCCGGAGAGACGACCCCCCTCCCCGCCCCCGGCGAGGGGGAGAGGATCCGCGGCGACGGCTGGTCCATGGAGCCCATCGAGGGCTGGAGCGTGGAGCGCTCGGAGAGCTTCAACCGGGTGGCCTTTCACCACCCCTCCCAGGATGCGCGTCTGGAGATCGGCACCCTGCCGCTGAGCCGCGACAAGACCCCCGAGGAGATCGGAAACGACTTCCTGGACGCGTTGCCGGGCAAGGTCGTTGATTTCCAGCTCGAGGAAAAGGGACGGGAGTTCGCCGGCGAACGCCCCATCTATACGGTCCTGTTCACCGGCCGAGAGACGCACAACGGCCCCGACCGCCGCTTCGGGATGGTCTTCTTCACGTCCGGGAAGAAGGCCGTCGTCCTGACCCTCGTCGCGGACCGCGGCCTGTTCAAGCAAATCAGCAAGGAAATCGACGACACCGTGGAGGACACCTTCCGGCTCGAATAGGTGGGGTGCGCCACTAGGCCAGCCGGAACACGTGATGGCGGAAGTCGAAGACGTCCGCGGAAGCGAGAAGACGCTCGGAAAGCAGGGGCCCGTGCCGGGAGATCAGGTGAACCCAGGGATCGGACGTCTCCCGGAGCCCCGCGGTCGGTTGCGGGGCGCCGGCGCGATCTTCCACCAGGGTCGCCGTGAGCCGGGGGAAGACCACCGGGCGGGTGAGTCCGAAGTAGGCGTAGAGGGGACCCCGCTGCAGACACGAAGCCGCCTCTTCGGGATCGGCCACCACCGTTGCCACCGGAAGGGCCATGCAGGCCAGCAAGGGCTGCAGGCTGGGCGCCGGCGAGAGCCGGTCCAGACCCGAGAGCAGATCGAACGGCTCCACCTCCCGGCCGTCCAGAAGGAAACGGTCCTGCTCGAACGTCACGGGACGGGGCCGGCCGACCGCCTCCTCGAAGCAGAGGTTCGTCGCCGGCGACGCGTCGAAGGGGACGGCCACGCCTTCCCTCGCAAGCGCCTCTCCCGCGCGACGCAAGAGAGACGCGATGCCTTCGGGATCCAGCAGCTCCTGCTCGAAAAGCGAAAGCCCTTCCGGCCGGAAGAAGCGCAACGCCGCCAGGACCAGGCCCAGCCCGGGCAGGAGGCCGTGCAGGAGCCGGCCGAAGGCCGCTTCCGGAGGCAGGGATGCCGCCTCCTCCAGCAGGCCGTCCACCCGGTTGCCGATGCCTTCCTCTTCTTCCGGCGCCCGGAGAGCCGAAGGCGGCGCCGAGGTTCCCGGCGGGCCGGCGTCGACGATGAAGACGGGCACGAACGCCCCCACGCCCTTCGAGGAGAGGGCCCGGCAGAGCGCCGAAGCGGTGGCCGCCTTGAACAGGATCGAGGCCGGGCCTCCCGAAGGAAAGGGCGGACTGAAGGCGATCACCGCGGCGGCCTCGCCGCGGGCCAGGCGCCCGAGATTCGAAAGAGCGAGGTCTTCCGCGCCGAGGTTCCGGTTGAACTCGGTCAGCGTCACGGCCAGGGATTCCGAGAGACCCGGCCGTTCTCGCAGGGCCTCGAGGCGCCGGGCGAACGAGTCCGGGTCGCCGGGCGGAGCGGGCACCAGGGAAGCCAGGGGGCCCGTGTCCACGGACAGGGCGAGGAAGGCGCGGTCCGCGGGTTCGCCCAGATTCTCCCTCGCCACGCGCCAGACCTCGGGAGCGCCGCTTTCCTTTTTTTCCGTCATGTTGGCTCCCTTCTTGCCGGTCCCCGGTCCATCCTATAGTTTGAAGACATGGTGATTGCAAGGCGAGATTTTCCCGGAAACGCCGAAGAAGACGCGGAAGAGAACGCGCCGGGGCTTCTGAGCCCCGAGAACATCGACGCCGCGAAGCGCTGCCTCAGAAAGGGCGGCTACTTCAAGCACGCCTCGATCGTCCTGGCTCACATGATCGTCTCGGCGGAAGCCGCCGGCGATGACCCCCGCGCGGACAAGCTCTACCGCGAGCGGTCGAACATCCTCGATTTCGCGCAGGACCAGGGCGCCTCGGACGTGGCCTACTTCCACCTCCACCTCTTCTCGTTCTACGTGACCCGCGGCGCCCTCGACAAGGCCGGCCGGATCTTCAGAGACGGCAAGGGGTACGGCGTGGGCAAGCATGACTACGGCATGCTCTGGGTGCGCTTCTGCGACCTCTCCTGGGACATCGAGGAGGGGCTCGAAGCCATGCGGGCCTACTTCCGGGACCGGGAGAAACCCTCCCCGCGCCAGATGGACGCCCTCCGGGCCCGGTACCCCAACCTCGCCCGCGCGAAAGGGTTCGACGAGATCCAGTCCCGATGAAGACCCTGCTCATCCTGGACCACGCCGTCCACCGCGACGTCTACCGGCCCTTCGAGCACTGGATCCGTTTCGTGCCCGAGGGCGTGAAGGTCGTGCGCGCGCCGAAGGAAGACCCCCCGCCCCCCGCCCGGGACGTCTCCCACGTCCTCGTCACGGGCTCCGAGGACTCCATCCTGGAACCCGCGGCCTGGACGCAGGACCGGCTCGGATGGATCCGGGAAGCCCGCGACGCCGGCGTCGCCGTGCTCGGGTCCTGCCACGGCCATCAGATGATCGCGGCCGCGCTGGCCGGGCCGAGGTGCGTTCGCCGGTCGGCGTCGCCGGAGTTCGGCTGGTTCGAGATCGAGATGCTGGACGACGAAGCGGACCTGTTCCGGGGGGCGTCGAGGCCCGCCTTCGCCTTCTGTTCCCACTTCGACGAGGTCGCGCCGCTTCCCGAAGGCTTCCGCGTCCTGGGCCGCTCCGCGGGGTGCGCTGTCCAGGCCTTCCAGGTGGAAGGGACGCGGATCTTCGGCGTCCAGGCCCATCCCGAGATCCTTCCCGCGGAAGGCGAGCGGCTCCTCGCCGACTTCTCCGGGCTGTTCCCCCGGATCCAGGACCACGCGGTCCGCCGTCCCGCCCGCGACACGGGGCTCGCCGCCCTGATCCTGCGCAATTTCCTCGCTGGCTAGCGCGATCGGATCCCCCTGGGAACGGGCAAGGAAGAAGGATGGGCTCCTTTTCTTCCCACCGGATGCATCTGCTATCATCTCGCCCATGACGTCGAAATGCATCCTGAGCGGGCCCGGCCACCCCCACGTCAACATGGCGCTCGACGAGGCGCTGCTCGAGGCGCACCGGCCCGGCGAACGGACCCTCAGGCTCTACGGCTGGGATCCCCACGCCCTCTCGCTCGGGTACTTCCAGAAGGCCGCCGAGGCCCGCGAGACGCTCGCGTCCCATCCCGGCCTGGTCCTGACCCGGCGCCCCACCGGCGGCGGCGCCATCGTCGATGCCGACGACCTCACCTACGCTTTGGTGGCCGACGCGCCGGCGTGCGCGGGAGCCTCCCGGGATCTTTACGCCCGCATGAACCGCGCCATCGTCGAGGCGCTCCGCGGCATGGGCGTGGACGCCGGGGAGCGCGGCGGCGAGCCCGGCGCCCGCGGTTCGGCCTTCCTCTGCTTCGAGCGACACGCCGACTTCGACGTGACGGTGGGGGGCGGGAAGATCGCGGGCTCGGCCCAGCGCCGCAAGGGAGCGGCCGTGCTGCAGCATGGATCGATCCTTCTGAAGACCCCGGCGCCGGGGGGCGGGGGGCTCACCTCGGTGGAGACCCTCACGGGGCGCGCGCCCGCCTTCGAGGAGGCTTCCCGTCTTCTCGCCGATGCCGCCCGTCGCGCCTTCGACGCGCCCTTTCCGGAAGGCGCCCTCCCCGAGGCCGTGCGGGCGGAAGCAAAACGGCTCGTGGAGACCCGGTACGGCACGAAGGGGTGGATCGAGAAACGGTGACGGCGACGAGGGAAGGCGAGTCGAGGGGGGGGCGTAGCAGCGTGTCGCGGTCCGTGGTCAGCCCTTGATCCTCTGGAACAGGGCGAGGGCTTCGCGGTCCACCTCCCCGCCCCGGCGCGTTTGCAAAAGGATCTCCTCGATCCGGTTCGCGGCCTTTTCGCGCTCGCCCCGGCGATACAGGCAGTAGCCGTACAGGAACCAGATCTCGATCCCCTCGCGGCCGGGCTCCCTGCCCGCCCGGAGGTTCTCGTCGATCTGCCGGGACCGTTTCGCCAGCGCGGCGAGGCGCGTCTCGAACACGTCCCCCTCGCCGAAGGCCCCGGCCCAGGGGATGTTCTCTGTGCCGGAAGGGTCCGTACGGAAGGAGGCGCGGAGCCAGTGGGACGCGTTGGCGAACGCCCCCTTCCCGAGCCAGGAGGCGGCGAGCCCCATCATGGCGGGGAGGCCGGTCTTCTCATCGGGGAAGGCGTGGGCGAGGGCGAAGATCTGGATCGCGCCGTCGAAATCCCCGGCCGCGAGTCTCCGTCGCCCCTCCGCGATCCGGTCCTCCTGCCCCGCCGCGGCGCCGGGGGCGTCTTCCCCGCCGGCGCCGGACGGGTCGTCCTTCTCGCCCTCCGCCGGGGCTTTCCCGTCCAGCCGGTCCAGGAAGCAGGAGGCCTGGTCGTCCCATCCCGCGCGGGAGGCGGCCTCGAACACGGGCCGGGACGCGTCGCGGTGGCGCGAGAAGTAGAGGTTGTAGCCGAGAAGGAAGAGCGACGCGCCGTCGTCGGGGTGCTCCTGCGTCCAGGTCTCGAGCCGCTTCAGCTGGCGCTTGTAGTCGAGGCGTCGCTCCTCGGGGTAGAAGGACGCGCGATCCATGTCGACGGCGGCCCAGCGGGGACACCGCTCGATGCCCATCGCCAGGACGCGCGCGGCGTGGTGGTAGTACCCGGCGGCGAAGAGGGCGTGCCCCATCTCGAAGTAGGCCAGGCTGTTGCCGGGGTCGTTCGCGACCGCCAGGCCGTAGGCGTGCGCTGCCTCGAGGTAGCGGCCCTGGACGAAGTAGCGGTTGCCGAGCTCGAAGGGGTCGGGCCCGGAGGGCGCCGGTTTCTTCGCGGAGGCCGGCGGTTCAACGGCGTGCAGGACCAGGCGCGCGGCGGTGCGTTCCTTCGCGTCCTCGGGGACGGCGGACAGGAATTTCCAGGCTTTTCCGGGATCGCCGCCGAAGGCGTGGAAGAGGCCGGCGAGAAAGAGGGTGCTGGAGGCTTTCGCGGTGCCGGGTTTCAGGGAGAAGAGTTCGGCCTCCAGGCGCGCGGCGAGACGGGCGTGCTCCTTGTCGCCCAGAAGCCAGCGTTTGAGATCGGGTCCGGCGCGGTGCAGGGTCGGCCACTGGTGGAGGGCGTAGAGGAAGAAGGAGGCGGCCTCCTCGTACTTCCCGAGGCCGATGCAGGCGAGGCCGATGAGGAAGGGGGGGAAGGGGTGGTTCTTGTTCTCCCGGTAGGCCTGGTCCAGGTACTTCACGGCCAGCTCGTAGTTGCCGCTCTCGAGTTCCAGCGCGCCGTCCTTCACGGCCTTCTCGAAGGCGGCGGAGACCTCCAGATCCCGGGAGGCGACCTCCTTTTCGAGGGCTTTCCGGAAGCCGTCTTCCCCGCCGGCGAAAGCCGGCGAGGCCGAAAGGACCGCAACGACGGCGAGGGCCGCGACGGCGTGGGTGCGCAGCAAGGGGACCGCATGCATCAGGGGGACCTCCCGGGTTCCGGTACACCGGAACGAACGCCGCTCCGGCGTCTTCATGATAGCAGGGGGGTGCGGGAGCTGTCACGGAAGGAGGAGTGCTGCAGGCACTTCTGCGACTCGGCAACGCTGCTCCGCCCTACATTCCGCACTCAGAAAAGGCATTATCTCGTCAATTTCCTGGGGTCTAGTTGGTACTGGAAAAGGCTGCTTCAGGCGAGAAGCGCATGCCTCTCCATGTTGCTGAATAGCCTCGATACCTGCTCTGTCGTGGGGCGACAGTTCGCCCTCTCTTCCGGATACCTCGTATCGCAGTTCCTGTCGACGAAGACCAACCGCCGTGAGGACCCGTGGGGCGGGTCGCTCGGGGACCGGACCCGCTTCCTCGCTGAGATCGCCCGCGCCGCGCGCGAGAACGTGGGCGGGGACTTCCCGCTGCTCGTCAAGCTCGGCGTCACCGACGGCGACGAGGGGGCCTGCCGCTCGCCGAAGGCGTCGAGGTCGCAGCGCGTCTCGAGGCCATGGGGTTCGACGCGGTGGAGGCGCGCACGGCTCTCCCCGTGGCGCTGGTGGGCGGCGTGCGCTCACGGGCCGTGATGGACGAGGCGATCGCGGAAGGGTTTGCGCTGGTCTCGATGTTGCAGCCGCCTATCCGCGAGCCGAGCCTGCCGTCCCGGCTCGCCCGGGGGGGGAGGTGGGGAGGTGACGAAAGCCGCTTGGCTCTCCTGCAATCTCTGATGGCTCCGGTAGAGCGGCGAGGGGATCGAGTGCAAGGCCTCTTGCTGGCCGCGGGAAAGGCCGTTGCCCCCCTGCGCCTTGAAATGGAGTTTGTATTCGTTTGCTTCGATCCATTGAAATCATGAAGAAGGGCTGATAGATTGAAAATCATCCACCAATTACACGAGGGGCGGAAATGGGCCAGGATCATCCGAGAGACCCGGACTCCACGCCAACCTTGGGGCCTGGACGGTCGGATCATGTGAAGACTCCAAAGGGAAGACGGCATGGGGGAAAGGATGAGCCGGCTATGACTCCCGGCGACGATCAGGAGACGATTCTTTCCCATGCGCCGCAGAAACGCAAGTCCCAGCACCGTTCGGATCCCCAAGAAGCAGAAACCCTTCCGGGTATGAAACCGCCCGGGGAATCGCAATCCGGGCCCAAGAAGCGCTCCAGGGCCGGCAAGGCCAAGACGTTGGGACCCTACCGCATCTTGGAGGAAATCGGGCGTGGCGGGATGGGTGTGGTCTACAAGGCCTTTCATCCAGGATTGAAAAGGACCGTGGCCCTCAAGGTGCTGCTCGCAGGCGAGGACGCCTCCGAGGAAGCCATCGTCCGGTTTCATCGGGAGGCGGAGGCCGTGGCCAAGCTGGGCCATCATCCCAATATCGTTCCCGTCTACGACATCGGCAACGAGGGTCGCCTTCATTTCTTCGCGATGCACTATGTGGAAGGCAAGTCCCTGGATCGGATGATCGACGACGGGGATCTCACACCGAGAAAGGCGGCCATTGTCGCGCTGAAAATAGGGGAGGGCCTTCGCCATGCGCACAAGATGGGCGTCCTTCACCGCGACATCAAGCCGGCGAACATCCTGGTCACGAAGGAAGGCCATCCACAAATCACGGATTTCGGGCTGGCCAAGGACGTCGATTCGAAAACGGCCATGACCCGCTCGGGTTCAACGCTGGGTACTCCACAGTACATGCCTCCGGAGCAGGCGGACGGCCGCTTGAAGGACATCGATGAGCGCACGGACGTCTATTCGGTTGGCGCAACGCTGTACGAGATGCTCTGCTTCCAACCGCCTTTCGAGGGGGAATCGGTCGTCAACGTGATTCGCAAGGTTCTTTTCGACGAACCTGCCGGCCCCCGAAAGTTGAATCCCGTTCTGGACAAGGACCTCGAAACGATCTGCTTGAAGTGTCTTGAGAAGGATCCCGCGGACCGTTATCAGACAGCGGGCAAACTGACCTCGGACATCAAGAATTACCTCAAGGGGCATGCCATCCAGGCGCGACCCATCGGTTCTCTCGAGAAAACGATGCGTTTGGTCCGTCGCAGAAAAGGCGTGTCTTTTGCCGTCGGTGCATCCTCCTTTCTCTTCCTGGTTTCGTTGCTGGTGCTCGGCGCGACCCTTCTGTTCGGCGGAGGCGATCCTATCGGCGAGGCAAAGGCAGAATATGAAAACGAGTTCGCAGCCATTGAAAAGATCGCAGATGAAGGCGACTATAACCAGGCCCTGGAAAGGATAAGGGAGCTGGACAAGAAGATCGCATCAACCATCAAGACAGAGGGGCGGGAAGCAAAAACAAGGCTTTCAAAACTAGACGGGCGTGTTGATGCTGCAATCAAATTATACGATACCCAAACAATCATTGATTCATACAAAAAACGTTTTACTGCAGCAGAAGGACTTGAAGATCCAAAGAACAGGGAAGAGCAGATCAGGACTTTGATTTCAGAACTTGAGACATTAAACAGGAAAAAGAAGTCAACAGAGATCGGAAATCTGGCTTCTAAGAAACAGACAGCTTTAGAAGATGCTGTTGAATCAAGATTAGAGGCCGAGATCAAAGGAGATTATTCAAGGGCACAAGAATTCGAACAGCAAGGTTTGCTTGTTGAAGCTTTCTATGAATACGAGAAAGTGACATCTGAATGGGAGCAAAGAGAAACTGATTTACAGAAGAAGAAAGTTGGTGCTGTTTATACTGCAAACGAATCCAAACCAGAAGAAATCGCAAGACGGATCTGGCATCTTGAAGGTAAGGATCCTGTCTGGAGAACATTGCAGTTCTGTGTTGAAGAAGCAAAGAAAAGAGGAGATTACAGATCTGTCACAGATGATGAATATCATACTATTGCAGTGTTATTGGCAAAAAAAGTTGTAGAGCCATTGGCGCAAGGATCTACTGACAGGATCCCTGTAGCTGTCCAAAGAGACGGAACTTGGTGGAAAGAGCGTATGGAGAATTTAGAGTGGGAATCACGAAGAGCGCCAGGAGATTTTGTCGCTTCCTTGTGGGAATGCTACCAAATGTTCAAAGGTACTGATGAAGAGCAGAAATGGCTAGGCTATGCCAGAAAATGGATGGAAATATTCAAGCGAATAAATGAAGATAATATTGACGCTTATATTGGAAAAGCACTTCTAGACAATCATTTTGTGGCGATGGAAATTGATCCAGACCCTGCCCGAAGAGAAGAATACAAACAAGAGATCAGACGGCTTTGTGATCTTATTGTCAAGAAGAAATGGAACGAAGAATTAGGATTTTTGATGCATTATATACGGGATGGGGATGAAATAGATGAGAGAAATATTTTATACTCTTATGTTGCCCAAGATGTTTTAGCATTATACTGTGCACATAGTATATTTAGAAATGAAGAATATCGAATAAAGGCAAATCAAACTTTAGAGATGTTATTAAATTTTAATAAAGCTAGTAAAAATCCAAATTCCGCACAGATATTTTATTCTTCAGAATTCAAGGAAAAAAATATAAAAACTGATATGGGGTCTAGATTTAGATTAGGCAGCATTGAAATGTATATACTATATTCGATGGTTATACAAAAAATAGGAGATATTTGTAGCAATCAAAAAAGTACCCTGTTAGCAAATAAAATTTATAATTGGGTATTTGATAATGTGAGATTAGATGAAAACCCCTATTTTGGGATATATTCATACACCATCCCAGAAACTGAAATACAAGAACCTGCTAAATCATTTAGAGATTATGGTAAACAAAAAGCTCATAGAATTCTAGCAGAACTAGTTTGTTTTGCTCAATCCTTTAAGCAAGAAAATGAAAGAAAAAAAGAAATGAGCCAAGCTAGATATACTTTAATTAATAATATAAATCTAAATAAAACTTGGTTAGGTATTTCTAATATGGATACCTCAAATACTATAGAAGATGGAAAAAATAACAGAATTGTGGCTTTAATTAATAGGGGGTTATCTCCAAAAGTAGATCCATTTAATACTACATTTATTTATAATATCAGTTCTTATTTCAGAGCATTAAGAAAAAAATAAAGAAATTATTTTTTATTTCTTCTTACAAAAAAATATGATAAAGCACCCAATGCTCCTGCGGCTGCAATTCCAAATGTTGAAAATTCGGGCCCATTTACAATATCTCCGCCAGAACCACCGCTAAGTGTATCTGATGTTTGCGTCGGTTGTTGGCTTGCTGGTTCAGATGGTTGTTCTGATTCTGCTCCAATTGGAGAACTTTCAAAACCTTTTCCTTGATCCTTTGCGTCAATATCTCCAGTCTGTGCCCCAGTCACAGCATCCCCGCTAACCATCCCAGCTACCAGACCTAGCATAATCATAGAAACAATAACCAACATGCAAAACTTCATCATCATAATCACCTCTAAAGGCGATTATTGCTATTTTTGTATATAAATCTTTCGAAAGGCCATATGGTCTGCATAGATCCTGATCAGCATGTTCAGGGTTTCCAGGGCATCATCATTGTGTTCCATGTCGTATTCTT
>Ga0180433_10002765_pt1 | contig 26594 bp, 33 predicted proteins | sample SS_ome_8_FD_132980 | JGI IMG/M metagenome (GOLD analysis project Ga0180433, IMG submission 132980) | Hypersaline lake sediment archaeal communities from the Salton Sea, California, USA - SS_1_D_1 metaG | ecosystem: Environmental > Aquatic > Non-marine Saline and Alkaline > Hypersaline >... | reverse complement strand
GGAATAAACGATGGCCCTCTCGGGGTCGAGGATCTTGAACGACCTATCCACGGCACCCTTGACCTTCTCCACCACGTAGCCCGTGGCCACGATCTCGTCTTCACGGCCCTCCAAGAGGGAGACCACCACGACGGCCCAATTCTCGGGGAAGTATGCCTTGACCAGTCCAACGACCCGATCCCGGCCCAACATCACCTTCCCCTCGGCCTCCAACTTCTCGATACATTCCCCGTGGCGTAGCTCGACCTTCTCAGTCACTTCCATGCACCTCCCGGAGTATCTTCCTCACCCAAATGAGGATCTTCCCGAGGTTATTCTCCCCGGTAACGCTTTCACCTCGCTCGTCCAACGTGACTCCCCAGAAGGTGTCCCCCCAGTCGTTCCCCTCCATCAACACCCGGCTACCGGTATCGAGGAGCTCCTGTCCCAGCTCGGGGTTTTGCAGGAACTTGAGTAGCACCCCGACGCGCATCACCACGACCTTCCTACTCTCCCACCCGGGGATCAAGACCGCCCTCCTCCCCATCTTCTTGGCCATGCCCGGAGTCCGGGCACTCCTGATCTTCTCCCTGACGGTCGGGTGGATCGCTTTCATCGACTGGTAGTAATGCTCTACCGTGGGGTACTCCGTCCCATTGATCGTGACCGGGGAGGGCCAAAAATTGCTGAGGAACCGGTACTTCCCCTTGAACCTCGTTATGGCCGGTTCTTGCAGGTAGTTCACTTCCTTCCACTCCTCCCTGACGGCCTCCAAGAAAGGCTCTATCAGGAACTTGGGATCGTCGTAACGCTCGAGCGTCTTGAGATCGTTCACCAGCTCCTTCATTTCCTTCAACTGGTCTCCGTAGGTCGTTTCCGTGCATTCACCATACTTCTCCACGACCTCCTCTACTTCCTCGGCCCTGTCCTCCCATTTCTTGCGGAGAATGGCCACCCGTTTCAAATGTTTCATTTCATCAACTCCTTTGTTCCATTTCTCGTTATCCAGTAAAAAATGGTAGACTTCATGGCTTCCTCGTTGTACCCGTGCCTGCTATCGACCAGTCCCCTTCGCTCCAAGTCAGCCAAGTAACTCCCGACCTGAGGCCCGTTGGTCTTGATCCCGTTCACCCCCAACTTGGCCACCACGAAATCGCGGGTCACCCCGTCGGGATGCCCTCCCCGGGCGAAATACAACGCCCTCAGGATGTTGGAGTCCTCAATCTTCCGTTTTCCCACTCCCAATCAACTCCTTGAGCTTGTGGGCCACCCACCCGCTCACCTCCTCGAAGAGCTTGTGGTCGGCCTCCCGGGGTTCTTCCACCTTGCCCCACCTCGGGTTTCTACTCTTGTATTTCTCCAAGACCAGTTCCAACTTGCCCACCATGGCCACGTCCACGGGGTCGAACCCGACGCCCGGCGCGTCCCTCACGTCCCTGACCTGCAATTGCAGGCTCCTGTTTTCCACCTCCAACGCCTCGATCTTCGCCGTCAACCCCTTGACCGTCGCCACGACTCCCTTCAACTGCTTGGAGTCGATTGACACCACCTCTTTCTGGTTGTCGGGATTCTCCTTGCAATACGGCAAGTGCCGGGCGATATTCTTGTATTTCTTCCCACAGTGGGGACACTCCTCCCGGTCGTCAACTTCCTCGGCCTTCTCCTCGACCTTGGGAGTCCTCGCCTTCACCATGTTACCGAACATAGCGCTTCAACCCCCCCTCGTGGTGGCATCGAAAAAATCGGCCAACTGCTCGGCCTCACGGCGGTTATACTTCACGAATTTTCCACAACTCAGACAATAGACCGTATCCTCGGAGTAATTCTTCCAAGAATACTCGAAATCGATGGGGGCGTCACACTCGTTACAGTAAACGATCATTCCGACCCCTCCACCATTTGCTCGTACATGGCCCTCTCCTCTTCCGACATCAAGCCCATGTTGTAGGCGATCTCCCCGATGACCTCCCAGTTGACCAGAACTTCCCCGTCAACCCGGGTGGTCTTGTCGGCCATCTTTCCTTGTTTCTCCGCCGAGACGTTCGCTTGCAGGAAGTTATACAGGAACTTGACCCACGTCTTCATCCTCTCGACCTCCCCGTTGTCCCGAACCTCGGGGTAGACGATGTCGGCGTCGTTCACGAGGACTACTTCCACCCCCCGCTCCCTCAGCTCCTCCATTTCCCCGGCGGTCACGCCTTCCAACATCATGTTGACCCTTGTATAGTCCCGGTGCCTCAGGAAGGTATTGTAGAGCCAAGACCTATCCTTATTCTCCCGTGGGTTCACTATAACGACCGTTTTCCCGTCATCTTCACCCATTTTCACAGTCCACCTCTTCATTGCTTTCAAGCCCGACCCGTGACCGGTCATCGACCCGCCCGATCCCCGACCCCACCTCGATCTCGATTGCCCGTAGAACCTCGGTAGGCCTCGCCTCGGGGATCGATACCACCCCCACGAGTTTGACCCACAATGCGATTTTAATCGCCTCCGAGCGGGACGAGAATCCCGTCATGCGGGCAATATCCTTTCCTTGCCCGTTGAGGCCCACGTTATAGGTCGTCCTCCCGGATAGGTCAATCCCGAGTTGTTCCTCCACCACGTCCACCCACTCAGCCAACTCTTCCACGGCCTCGCGCGTGAACTGGGAGAAATTCTCTCGACCGGTCAGCTCGGCAAGCTTGTCCAAATTCTTGTTTGCTCGAAAACTCACCATTCAAATTGTCACTTCCGTTCTGTTTTTAAACCGGGGAGGACTTGAACCTCCACCAATTCCCTCAATTTGAGAATTACCGGTTTTTGTTTAAATTATGGCCGATGTCCTCCACGAACCGGCCCTATTCTTCTCCCAATACATCCCATTTTATTTTATACTTGCTCGTTGGCCTTCCCCTCCCCCCTTCTTGTCTCACCTCGTCGAAGAAGCCTTCCGCCTTCAGTTCCTCGAAGACCTCCCCGACCGTCCGGTTACTCCCCGTGACGCGTTCCCTGACTTCCGTTTTCTTCAGGGAGTCCCATTTCTTGAATGTTTCCAAAATGTCGGCCCGTATCCGTTCCTTCGTGATCGTCCGTGACCGTACTATTGGTTTCCGGCCCCAAACCCAGTCCTCGAATTTCCCCGGACTCAGTTTTCGCTCTACTTGGAACCCCAAGTCAATGCTGGTCAACACGTAAAACCAAGCCTTCTCCTTGTCGTGTGGTCTAATCCGGTACAAGTCCTGAATGATCTCCATTTCCCGGCTCAATTCAATCAGTTTCTCTTGGTCTATGCCCAAGAGGACGCTTTGCCGGGCGATGAACTGCGGGTTGGGGAACGGCGTCCCGAAGATCACGGCCACCCGGAAGTCAGAATACCTATTCTCACCCCTCAACCTCCCGAAGTGTTCCACCACGACCCTACTCCCGTCCCAGTCCCGCCGGGCCTCCCCAACTTGGACGCTTATCCCGTCCTCCCCGAGTATCTCGGCGATCTTGTCCTTGATGTCGAACTTCTTCCTCGACACCACCAAGATATTCTCCTTCCAGTGTTTCTGGCATATCCCCTTCAATATCTCAGTCAACCGGTAAAATCCCCCGGAGTATTCCACCCCGTCCTTTACCTTGGTCACCAAACTACTCATGGGGAACCGGTTCCGGGTGGGATACCCCGTGAACTGGTAGCAGGCAGCGTCATCGAATCTCCCGTAGGAGATCACCCGGATCTCCTTGTCGAAGATCTTCTCGTATATCCCTACCGGCGTCGTGGCGTCCAACACTACCATCTTTTGCCCGTCTATCCTCACGTAGTCCAAGTCGTACCTGTGCAAGAAGCAGTAATACTTGTCCCGCTTCTTGGAGTAGCCCACGTTGAGCATGGACTCCAAGTAACCGGGCTTCTCGCGGTTGTAGTAGTAGTAACGGGCCATCCGAAATAGGGGGTTGACGATATTCTTCTTGATTGGTTTCTCGTTGATCAACCAGTCGAGGAGGAGCTCGTCCACGGAAAAGAGGAACGAGTCCATGTTGATGAACTTGTACCTATCCCCGTAGTCGAGGACATCCGATTTAATCTGGTCGTAGTCTATGTCGTTCGTCCGACCAGTCTGGATCGCCCACGATATTTCTTTCAAGATGTAGACGATCAACTGCTTCTCCGGGGAGTCGGGGAAGTTGTCGAGCATGTTGACCGTCCACTTGAGTAGCCTCTCCCCGATCACGAGTTGGACGTACAAGCTTTGCAGGAATTCCTCGTCCACGACGATACAATCCACACAATCGCCGTGTTGGTCGAGGTAGCTTTGCACCAAGTTCCCAAAATGGTGGTGAACCCCACACCAGCTTTGGGGGTTCTGGAAGAGCTCCTTGATCCTGAGGTAATACTCGCATTGATCCTTGTCGGGACAAAAATTCTCGCAAAGGAGACTGGTATTGATGTTGTACCGCTCCAAGTCCCGGAACCGTGGATCGTTACAGAAATGCCGCCGACTCTTCACTTGTAATATATCATACGGGTCGGCGACCATTTCCCGGCCCAAGCTATGTGTTGGAGCCGTGTAGATAAACATGCAGTCGTTTTCCATCAACGTCTTCATCGTGGTGAAGGTCTTCCCCGAACCGGGAAACGTGTGGAAAAACAAGATCCTGTAATCGGAATAATCGTAAATGTAATCGTGGAGCGTCTGCTCCATCATGCCTCGTAGATTGTCCACGTTCAAGTCAATTCTCGCTCCAATTCAGCTCTATGTCCGACAAAATTAGCAAGTTTCATGTCCGAACAATTTTAATTGATTTTTAATGAATTTAAATATATCTAAGGCCCGAAACAAGAAAAAAAATAAGGGGATTGACCAGTCAGGCGGGTTGACCCATCCCGTCAAACTTGACACGGAACGCGTCAAAAATGTAACTCGCCTTGACTGGCCCAATCCCCCTGACTTGAGTTAATTCTTGCTCGCTCGCTTGGTAGACCGCCTCGATGGAACCAAAGTGGGAGAGGATCTTCCTTGCCGTGTCCTCTTCCATGCCCACGGCCATCAACATCCTGACCGGGGCCAACTCCACGCCCTTCTTGTGGAACCGCATTCGGGGAACGACGATTGGGTCGTCATCCAACCTAACCGCCGTCTCGACCACGAGGTTGACCATGTGCTTGTTCGAGACGCCCCCGAACAGCCCGATCCGCTTGGTCACCCGCCCCTCCTCGTCCCGCTTGACGTACCGGGTCAGCAGGGACGCGATCATGCCCAACGTGGGGGTACTCGCCGTGAGGCCCGTCCGCTTGTTGTAGAACCGTTCGAGCTTCTGGAAATACCCGGTCACGAAGATGAAGGGGTTGGTAAACTGGTCGAGGAGCCTGAGGGCCTGCTTCTCCACGCGCCCGTCCTTGATACTTTGCCAAAGATCAGACACGCTCTTCCTCTCCACGCCCAACCCGAGTTGTTCCTCTACCACGTCTCCCGTCTCGAGTGTGGCATACTCCCAGCTCGCCCCGAGGTCGTCAAAATACCGGTCAAGCCTCGCCCGGCGTTCCCCTTCATCGATCAGGAAGTGCAGGTCACCGAGACGCTTGGCGTACCGCTTGGACACCAAGGCCTCACACCTCGATTTCCAAGACGAGCTGACCGTGGAGAATGCTCACGCCTTGTACCTCGACCACTGCGAACCGGTACTTCTCCAAGACGGCCACGTCCATGTCGGGGTTGAACCGCCTCAACTTGTCGATCAAATCCGCTACCTTCATTGTCGTTTTCCTCCCAATTCTGTTTGTAGGTACATCAAGTAACGGTTGTTGAAGGCATCCGTGATGAACTTGCTGAATACCTCCGCCGGGGCGTCCCCCCCGTCTTTCTCCCGCCACAAGCCGTTCAAATTCCCCACGACCACCATCACCAACTTGTTCACGAGTTGGGCGAAGTGCTTGTTCCCCGTCGTGGTCTCGACCAGTAGGACAATGGTATCCACGAAAAGGTCTTCCATGTCCCCTATAGTGAGGACTCCATTCATTACCCTCACCACGAAGTCTCGGGGAGTCTCGTCCTTCCCCAATTTGAACTTCACCCTTCGTTTACCGGACGCGGCCAACTTTCTCACTTCCCCCGTCGAGGAGTTTCACCACGGCGGTTTCCTCGTCCACAGACTCGATCCTGATCCCCCTCTCGGAGAGTCTCCGCCTCAACGAGCTCGTGATGTAGCCCACGATCTCGTCCACGGAATACCCGAAGTATTCCGCCAGCTTTCGTTTCCGGATGACCAGCTCCTTGGGTTCCCTATCTGCCAAGTGTTCCCGGACGAACCCGTCGAAATCGTGAACCTTCTGGTTCGTCGTCTTCTTGTCGGCGATCAGCTCGTTGAACTCAGACGTCCCCCTCACCTTCGTTGATTATCGCCCTTGTCTCCTTCCACCGGCCCCACATGTAGTTATTGTCGGCCAGTTTGACGATACATTTCTCCCGTTCGGCGCGTTCCTTGATTACCTTGAAGGATTGCCGGTCTTCCACGAAGTCAAAGAGCTCGAGGCCCACGATGGTTTTCTTCCCACACTCGGGACACTCGTAGAGCCGTCCCCTGACCAGTCTCGTCTCGTCGTTTGCTATCACGACGAAATCGGCCTTGGCATGTGTCATGTTGACGGGATACTCGAACCCGTGAGCCTTGGCGTCCATGCAATACATTTCAATCATTTTTCTCGTTTGCATCACCTTTTTTTGTGTTTGTTTACACCCAGTCGGGGATTTGAACCCCAAACCGGGTCTGGTTAAAAAAATTGGGGGAGCTAGTCCATCCAGTGGACGTCTACTCGCCTCCCCCTCGGTTTACTCTTCGATTGCGCGTCTAACAGCTCGGCCAGCTCCCGGAAGACTTGAGCCATGTCCTTCCTCCCGGAGAGGAGATCGTCACTCAGCTCGTCCGGCATGGCTACCACCCCGATGGGGACGACCTTAGCGTCCGGGGTGGCCTCGCCCGTGGGGACGCTCCTGAAGGCCTCGTGGATCTCGTGTTTGTCCGTGTCTGGGTCGTAGGTTCGTTTCTCGTTCATTTGACCGGTTCGTTCGAGGAATTGGACGAGGAGACAAGTCTCTCGCTTGCACCTGCTACACAAGTCCCGGGTCAGGTCACCAAGCGGGCCGTCCCTCAACAACGTGTTGATGTGACCAGTCATCTTGACGAAATCTTCCCTCACATCGTCATCCCCGGCCCACCTATCCCTCGTGTCGTCCAAGATCAACCACGCTTGCAGGAGCTCCTCGATCAACTCGAGTAACGTCATTCAAGCCCCTCCCTCACTTGCTTCCAGCTCTTGCCCCGTCTCCGGGGTTTCGGGCCGTTCCTCCGGAGCTTGCCCGCCGATACCTTCCCCGTGACTTTCCGTTTCAACTCCTCGGTCTCCTCCTCCAACTCCCTGATCTCCTCGGCCACGGGTTTCTCCTCGCCCGTGGTTTCGAGATCCATCACGTCCTTGGCGAGGATTCCCTCGGTCAGCTCTACCCGTTTCCGGCCCTTGACCCCCATTTCCTTGGCCAAAGCCCTCAGGTCGTTCCATTTCATCCCGTCGAGTTCGGCCTTTCTCCTCTCGTAGAAACCGTGACACTTCTCACAAAGGCCAGTCTCGTCGTTCACCTCGACGTCATCGAATTTCCCGCCACACCCGAGGCACTCCAAGTAGTCCCCGTCCTCTTCCCCGTCCGGTTCCCCGGGTTCCTCGACGGTTCCCGGTTCACCCCGGATCTTCGCCGAGAGCAAGCACCCGTCACACACCCCGAGGTTGTAGGTCGGTTCCCCACACTGGGGACACGGGAGGGGTTCCGGCTCGTTGGAGAATTCCACCACGTCCACGGGAGGCTTGACGTACTCCACCTCCCCGTCGTCCCAGTCGATCCGCCCGTCCCCACTCACCATGGTAACCTTGCGGTCACCATTGGCCTTCTTCTCGGGGATCTGGAAGCTGTATTCGCTGACACGGACGAGCTCCTTGAGCTCGCCGTTCCTGACCACGAAGCCCGCCGATGCGACGAGCTCCTTGATCTCCATTGCCTGTTTCTTCTTCAGGGTCGGGTCGGCGAGAAGTTCCACTACCTTGTCCCATTTCTCGAACCTGACCCACCCCTTAACGGTTGATGTCGTTACCATGTTTCATTCCTTCTCGTTTTTTTGTCCTGACCGGTCTCTACCAGTCCCTACCAGTCAGATCTCACGGTCACATTTCAAATTGTGGGAACCCGGGGATTTGAACCCCGATGGTGGCAGGACGTGGTGAGTTGTGACCTGTATCTCTCACCCCGTCGATGATCCACGCGATTCCCATGGTTAGGTTGTTTGAAATAAAAAAAGAAAAAATTTAGTAGGACGGGGACTCGCGGGTGACGATCTCTCCCCCGGGGGTGGCGTACTCGCTCACGTTCACCCACCCCAGTTCCTCGCCGGGGTAACGATAATCGCCGTCGTAACCCCCGACGCTTCGGATGTAGACCATCTTCCCCGTCCTCTTGGCCTTGGCAAGAGCCTCGGCCTGTTTTTGCAGGACGCTCCTCTCGGCAGCTCGTCGTTTCTCGTCGACGGCCTTCTTTCTCGCCTCGGCTTTCTCGATCAGCTCGTCAATGAGGAAGGATGCCTTGGTGCCCTCGCGCTTGAACGACGGGAGACCCTCCACCCCCTTCACACGGTTCCCCCACCCGCTCACGTAGGGGTAATATGGCTTGAGGATGGCCGTGGACTCGAATATCCCGTAACTCGCCGAGTCCCCCGGCACCCACGCCGAGAGGTACTCCCCGTCTCGCCACTCGAGGTTAACCACGACCCCGGCGAGTTTCTCCCGATCCTCCCTCAATTTGAGACTGGCCTCCCGCTCCTCGGTTACATTTCTCTCAGCTTCGGCCCACTCTTGGAGGAGGGCTAACTCCTTGACGGGGATATCCCCGTAGTACCCGAGCTTGACGAGGACTTCCTTCACCCGCTTGGAGTGGTCAGCCCCGTCCGGGCCGACGAGCTCCCACCTCCCGGCGAAGTTCTTCTTCCACGCGTACCCCTCCTTCCTGAGGTAGGCGTTCCTCTTGTCACGCTCTTGCGTGTCGGAGCGGGTGTTGGCGTAATAGCTTGCCGGAATTTGCTGGCGCAATTCCTCAATTTTTTCTTCAATGTTCATTCTCGTTTCTCCTTTTTCGTTTGTTGTTGACCCCCGGCGGGATTGAACCGCCACCCGGCTTCACGGGAAGGGGGCTTGAATAAAAAAAAGGAAAGATTACTGGAGTGCCTTCTCCATGCGTCGTTTCCATAGTTCCACGACCTGATCGTTGTGATCCTCGTCCCCGTTGATGCCGGGGTGGATCACCCGCCCGAGGTAGCCCGGGATGGCATCCCCGGTCATTATTACAGTCCTCGGCGTCACCATGCACTTCTGGGAAAGCTCCCCGATGGGCATTTCCTCGTCAAAGATGTAGGTCGCATTGCCCGGGACGGGGACTTCCCAGCACCACTTGTCCCCGATCTTGAAGAAGAAGCTCCCGTCGCCGTAGTAGGACTCCTCGGCGGCTTCATCGAACCACCACACGAATTCGGCCCGGAATTCTTGGCGCATGGTTTCTTGGCGCAGGAATTCCACGGGGTCATCGATCTGGAAGCCCCTCTTCTTCCCGAGTGCCGTGATGTCGCCGGGCGAGAGGAACTTGCCCTCCTTGAGCATGGCCCGGATCTCGTCCACGAGGGCCACATAAGACTGGTCGAGCTGGTATTGCTCGAAGGCTTCCCGGAGGTCTTGGATGTCGTAGTCCACGAGCTCGAACGTCCCGTCCTTTGGCTTGAGCGTCCGGCGGAACCGACCCGCGATATTCCTGAGGTAGACGAAGAACGTCCCCTTGACGGTCAGGCTCCCCGGGACGGGTTGAATCCGGTTCATGAGTGGGTCGAAAGCGACCCCCTCCGGCGCGGGAACCACCACGGCGGTAGGCTCGTGGACGACAAACCCGTTCCCGAACCGACAATCCTTCAACTCGATGTGGATCGTCCGGGGGACGCTGTATTGGGCCACGCTCTTTATCTCGTCCACGTATTTGATCGTGACGCTCCCCTTCACGTTAGCGACAATTGGGAAGTCCCCCACGATCTCCCCGAGCTTCCGGGCGTCGTTCTGGTGGACTCCCCGGGGATCGTCCTCGTAGCGGTAGTGGGCCTGTACGATCTCGTAGTGCCGTGGGCAATACATCTTGGCCGAACCCCAGTATTCCTCGGGGGTGATGATCCCACGCTCCACGTCGGCCCAATCCTTCTTCGGGTCGAAGAGCCACTGGGGAATCCACATGGTCACGAGCTGGTTGTTGTTCAAATCGACGGCTTTAATCAATCGCGTCTCCCCGTGCCCGTAATCCTTCGGGCGGCCACGGAAATACACGAACAAAGTCCTTGTTGGCATATTTTCACCTTTTTGTTGTTTTCGTTCAGGAAATGGGAGAAAAAGAAAAAATTGAGGCCGGAGCTGTTTATCGAGACGGGTAAAAAAGGGGGAGGCGAAATCCAAGCCCACGGGAACCGGTTTGAAAAGAGTGTGGTAGAAAACTCCCGGTTCTTGTTGTGGGCAAAATATCCCGTCTTTGCGACCAGTCCCGGTCACTCAGTCACTCGTTAATTGGCTTGTAGTCGGCGGAACCCGGATCGACGTCCCACGGGAAGGGGTAGATCTTCTTGCTCGGCGGGATCTTGGATTCTATGAACCAGAACCACCTCCGCTTCGAGGGAGCTCCATACTTGGCGTCCCCGGGGTATTCCACGTTCGGGAACGGGAGCTTGGCGTAGTCGAGACGGAAACAACACCCCTTAGACTTGGTACAATAGGGCATGAGCTCCAAAAATCCCGTCTCGTCTTCCGCCTCACCCTCCTTCCTGCTTCTCTCCCCGTAGTTTCCACAACTAACGCAAAGGAAACACCGGGCGAGGGCATGGGCAGTCATTTTTTCGATTGGAATTATCATTCGTTTTTCACCATTTCCTTGAGTATTTCCCCGTTTTTGCCACTCCCGGCACGGGGACGGTCTCCACCAACCCGGCTTTCTTTCCCGGGACGCTACGACGCCGTGGCAGGCTTGTAGGTCGCTCGTCCCGTTGGTTAAAAAAATAGGGGGATTAAACCCCCTTCAAGCTCTCGTTTATCAATTTCGTCTTCAACCGGAGCTCGATAATGGCCTTCCGGAGAATTGGGAACAAGTTATCGAGCAATTCGGCCATTTTCTCCAAGTCCCCCATCCTCACCCGCCACTTGTCCCCACCCTCGGGGACGGGCCGGACTGGTCGGTAGGTCGGGTTTACATTATAGGAATATTCCCCGTTAACCGACAAGACGCCATCAACGAGGAGGAACTTCAACCTCCTGTTGTGGTGGACGAACCTGACGGTAGCGTCCCCGTCTTTCCAGTCCCACGAGAGGGTAGCGACGCGTACATCGCATTCCTCCCCCTCGATTAATTCAGTGTCCCAAATTGTCGATTCATTCTCGTTGTCAATGAGAAATCGTTTCCCGTACCGGTTGAGGCAAGCAGTGAGCTCGCCGGTCTTCACGGTTATCGACTTGATCAACGCGGCCCGGTAGTCCCGTTCGGCCTCGGCATACTCGTTGATCGTGGTCAGCATTGGGTCTTTGAGGGCCTCCAAGCAGTCCTTACAGGTCACCCCGTCGCCCTCGGCGAGGCAATCCTCACAAAGGGCCAACTCGCACTCGGGACAAACGAACAAGTCCCGTTTCTTCTTCCCACACTTGTCACATTCTTCCATTTCTCAATCCTCTTCGGTTTTCCTCACCCCACACCCGCGGGCCGAGTCCCCCCGTGAAGCACGGGTTTGGGCGGGTTTGGGTGGGTTGTCTCGGTCACGAAAAAAAAGTTAGTCAATGGGGTGGGTGGGGACGACATCGTCATACTCGTCACCCTCTTCGGCGAACGGGTAGGAGTATCCCCACCTCTCTCGGAGAAGGGGGGTGTAGTTAACGGGGATGCTGTTATATCGCAATTGCTCCTCGTTAATCCACTCCGGGGAGAAATCCTCAAATTCCGGGTTGAGCTCGAGGAACGCGTCTACCTCGTCCTCCCTCACCCGGGTTACCTTCCCCTCCTCGTAGATGAGGTAAAACGGGGGTTTTTTGTATCCCCCCTCTAGTTGTACCCGGACGACCGCCGGGGTTTCAACGAGGATGATGAAGTCGTCCCACCCGCCCACGTACCCGGCGGCACCCTCCCGGCCCTCGCCCCACGCCACCACTCTCACCTTCTTGGCGTGGGGGGTGAACACGGAAGCCCACCCGTGAGTCCCACGGGTGTAGGTGCCCTTGGTATTCACGCGAGAGATCCACCCCCGGGCGTCATTCGAATTATTCAACCGGGGTTTCCCGCTCCGGGTTTGCCCCAGTTCCACCAGATCCCCGACGGGGTGAGGGCACGGGACTATGGTGTAAGTCCGGTTCCTGCCTCGCTCCCCGAGTGGGATTGCCCACAACTTCCCGAAACTCAATTCGAGGAGTTGGGCATCAAGGTTATGTGTTTTCGGCATTTCAATCAACCTATTTGAGCTTTATCTTTGCTCTCCTCCACCCTCTCCCGGCGCGGGGAGAGAATGGGGGAGAAAAAAGAAAAAAAGGGAAACTAAGTCTGCGGCCTCCAAGCTGACTTGCCGGGGAGGTGGCCTGCCTCCCCCGTCCACGGAGGGCCTACTGGGTCTCTAACAGGTCGCCGGGAGTGTCGTCCCCGACGAACCCGAGGTGCTTGAAGACGAACGTCTTCTTCACGCTCCCGTCGGGTAGGGCGACCTCCACGCTCTCCCGCTCGGAGAAAGCGTAGAGTGGGACGAGTCCCTTGTCCTTGAGGGCCTTCTCGAGTGGCCCCATCAGGTAGGGGGCACCCCCGATCATGACCTTGCCCGAGGGACACTGCCCCTCGGCGATCTTGGAGATTTTCTCGGCCTTCTCGCGGATCTCCCCGGCCGTGGGGAGCTCCTTGAAGGTCAGGAGGTCTTGGACGGCCCCCTTGTCCGACGGTTCGACCACCCCGGCCTTGATCTGGTCGGGGGTCGCCTTGTGTTGCGTCAAGTTTAGTATTTTGTCCATTTGTTTCACCTAAAAACGGCAATCTAACGGCCGTTCCCGTGAGCGTCCTCCACGGGGAGGGCACTCGCGGGAAGGGTCGTCAAAGAAAAAAAGGAAAAAATTAGAGGTTCTTCTCCACGGCGGGCCACAAGTCCACGGCCCACGTTTTCCCGCTCGACTCCTCGAGTGGGGTGAGCTGACCAGTCCCTTCCACCTTGAAAAGGTGGTATTCCCAGAATTGGTTCTTCCGGCTCCCCCCCTTGGAGCAGTCGAGTAGTAGGCTCCCGGGGGTCAACCAACACGGGGAATTCACGAATTCCCCCATGAGGCTGTAGCCGTTCGTCCGGGTCTTGTCGAGACCGGTCACGGTCTTGGCCCACCCGCCGTTATACCGGGTGTAATCCCACCCGGCCTTCTCACAACCATCGTCGATGGCGTTCCCGAGGGTGGGGTAGAGAAGCCCCATTTCCTCGTCGACGGTCTGGACGTGAATAGTGTGACCGTTTTCCTCGATGAAGGCCACCTCCTCGGCGGCCTTGCGAGCTTTCCGGGCGGTATTGCCGATCTCCTTCACCCAGTAAGCCACCCGGGGTTGGGCGGCCTCGGGAGAGATCGGGAGAATTTCCTCGTCGTACTTGGTCTCAACGCCCAGTTCCTTGGCGTGTTCCTCCAACCGGCCAAACAGGTCGGCGCTAGCTGGTAGGAACTCGTCCATTTTCTTGTAGAGGGAGTTGAAGCCCGTGTCCAATCCCAACTTCCTCACCTCGCCCACGAGGGCGAGGATCTCCTCGAAGTCCACGGCGGGCTTGTTGACCTCTTCCCGCTTGGCGATCTCTTCCTCGACTCGCTCCTTGAAACTCAGGAGCTCGTCCATGTCCATATTTTCAAACTTCTTTATGCTCGGCATTTCGTTCAATCCTTCTTGGTTTTGCCCGTGTATCGCTCCTCGCGGGATTTGAACCCGCCTCGACCAGTTGGGCTAACTGGGAGTAGGGAGCATGAATAAAAAAGAAAAGGTTGTTTTTTGGACGCTTTAGTATTCCGCGTCCAGTATTTCATCGATCTTGGCTTTATCGATTGGATCTCGGTTGATCTCGGTAAACCAGTCGAGGACGGTCTGGTAGGACTCCATCCGGTCGAGTCCATTCACGTGGCACTCCCCGACGATCCGGGTGGCCTCGGCGACCTTCCACTCCTCAAATGCCATGTCCCACTCCGATTTGAAGTGAGCAAGCACTTGATCGATGTGGGGAACCTCCCCGTCTTGGTCGTTGTACCATCGCTTCAACGCCCGGATGTGGTAGGACAAGTCTTCCATGTCCCCACGCTTGGCGTCCTCGATGACCCCGGCGATCTCCTCGTCTAAATCTTCCCGGAATTGCTCGAACCGGGCGGAATTGAACTTTGGACGGTAAAGGGGTCGGGCCGTGTCGTCCAACATTTCGCCCTCGAATTCCCGGCGAATGTAGAACTTGACTTCCTCCCTCGCCTCCCGTTGGAGGTTATCGTTGAGGAAAGACATGTAGAACCCGTCTCGGCGCGTCTTGACCGCTTTCCAAATGGGAGTCTCGTCTGGAGCAATGCGCCCGTCTTTCTGGTTGACCTCCTCGGTCACCCACTCGCAAAGTTTCCCAAGACTTGCTTGGATTCCGTCCCGGATCTCCTCTTGCTCCTCCTCTAACTCCCTGATTTGGGCTTGGAGTCGCTCGATCTCGGCCTGTTTGTCGTCGTATTCCCCGACTTCCCCTTCCCAGTAGGAGAATTCCCCCTCGCGGGTCTTCTCCATGGCCATGTCAACCATATCGTCACAATCGACATTGTGGCGACCCTCCCACCTGAGGGAGTAGTCAATGAGGTTCTGGGAGGAGAAGGGCGTGTTCTGGAAGATCGCTTGCGCGATTATCTCATTCCAACGCCGGGCCTCGATGACGTCAATTTCGACGCCACAGTAGACCGTCTCCCCGTTGGCGTCCACGTACCGGATCGCGTTGTCCCCGAACCACTGGTCTTCACCAGTGGGCCTCTTGGGGACGTGCCAGTCTTTCTTGACCGTCCCCGCCTTGGTCGTGACTTGGCGCTCCACGACCCCGTTGGCGTTAACCCGTCGCCGGGTCGTCTTGCCCTCGTTGAGGTCGTAGAAAGAGTCCTCGGGAGTCCGCCGGTCTTCCTCGACGTGCCACGGGAAAACCCCGGCGTGAACCACCTTGACATTCTCGGTATAACGGGAGAAGTGGTGGTGGAAGTTCTTGACGATCCCCTTGCCCGCGTAGTCGTAGTCCGTGGCGCAGACAAGCCAGATCGGGTTTTCCTCGGAGACGCTCGCCCGGAGGTGCTTGTACCACAACTCCTCGGTCTTCGCCTTCTTGGGACGCCCGCCTCCCGAGAGAAGCACTCGGAGGCCGAGACACCTACAAACGCTCACGAGCTTGGTAGCTCGGGCGTCCTTCTCCACGCAAACGATAACGTTGGAGAAGCCCCGCTCGGAACTGAGTTGAGACCATGCCCCCTCGTCCATAATGCAAAAGGAAGCAAAATACTCGAAGTCCCGGGTGTCCACCAACTCCACCAGCACGGCGCTAAGGTCTTGGGAGGCCCTCCGCCCGTCAAACTCGTTTCCGAGCAATTTGATGGCGAAGAGCTTGAAGCCCTTGCGGAGATACCAGATCCCCCGGATGGTTTCCGTGTCCGGGAGACGCTCGCTAGGGTGGGAAAACTGGTAAGCCAAGTAGAGCATGTACGCCCTATTGGCCCCGGCCTTGGAGTAATTATCCAAGGCCACGAACTCGTCCCGCCCGATCTCCATCAGCAACTCGTAGACGATATTCTCGTCCACGGGGGTAGGATTCTCGGGGTGGAGCTCCGCCCATTTTCCCAAGCAAGCTTGGAGGAATTGTCCAAACTTGCCGTTAGCGTCGTAGGAGAGGATGTCCTCGCCAGCGACCGTATCAGCCTGTTTCCAATCGTAATCAATTTCTGCCATTTCGTTCACACTCTTTTCAAATGTTACCGGGAATTGATATTGGGCCTTTGGGGGAATTGAACCCCCGGACTGGTCACCCGGTTACTACCAGTCGAGGCCATAGTAATTTGGGGGAATTACACTGACTTGTAGGTTTGTGGCTCTAATCTGCCGCCCTACCAGCTACCCCCATGAAAAGGTGTTTGAAAAGTTTAGTAGTAGGCCCTTGCGACCAGTCCGTTACCGGTTTCCGGTCTCCGGGCCACCCCACTGTTAGGCCGTCCCCCGTCACCAAGGGATAGCCCCAGCTATCCGACACGAACGCTTAAACTCCTGTTTCTCCCAGTATGACCCTCTCGGGACGTCCTGCATCCTGCAAGCGATTTCTCGCTCCCCGTCAATCGAATTCCCCGTTTCCCCATGAGGGTACTCCGAGCAAGCGTGTGGGGTTTTTCCCGTGTCTCCGTGTCGCCTCAGCGCATTACTCAGCCGTGTCCGTGACATTCCTCGACCAGTCCGATTCAAATCGTTGTGTTCGCATCCCCGGTCTACCGTCTCGCCGGTTTAGTGTATTGAAGCTAAGAGTTTTAGCCGTGCCGGTTTTTTCCGCCATCCCGTCCCCCGCCACTCAATGCGGGCGTCCCCGACCCTCTCCAAATGGAGACCGCCGGATCTCGCGGGATGTCCCCCGGTCGGCCACGTTATTCCCCCAATGGAGCCACGGGCGATATGGTGCTTCCCGTGGGGTTCCAATGGAGGCGAGGCCTCCGCCGGGAACGGGGTGCTACATTCCCGGAAAAATTTGTTCCGGATTAAATCGCTCCAAATCCGTACAAACCTGATCATACCTCGTCGAGACTATTATATATGACTTTCGGCGGAGTTGTAAAGTATGTTTATATAGAAGTGCCCTTTTTCGGCCAAATATTCTCCTCGCCCGCTGACTATGATCCCATTACATTGGCCATCCACATTACCCCAAGATCCGAGGAAAATATTTTTACATCGAACCCGGGAAGAATACACCAATGCATAGACCTATAGCCTCTACCAATTCTGACATTTTTCTAAAAAAATAACGGGCACCCCCACGCGAGTTAGATTGACGAAACGATAGTTTATAAACCAAGTCTCCCTTACCAGTCATATTCTCTAGCGGAGAATCAAATCAATGGCCGGTTCGTCTTTTTGGTTCGTTCATAGTGGGTGACCAAGGGATTCCATGATCCCCCAATCCCCACGCTCTATGTCCATCCCACCCGTGACCGGTAGCCTCGCGCCAACGCCCGTGGTGTAACTTGTTCACTTATTAGAATACCGATCATATTATGATCCGTATTAATGTCAGTTTAAATAACTTAAACCTAATTAAACCGGGTTAAATAAATAAAACTGATCGATCCACGCGGGTCGGCACCTTCGACCCCTCCCGCCTATCCGAAACCCTAGATCGTGCCAACTTCGAAATTCTCCGTTTAAACTCTCCGTAGGCTCATAACTCTCAGTTAGAACTCTCAGTTCTGGTAAATTGGGACACTCGCCCCATCCATGGATTCTTCCCAATTCAAATAGAGAATGTACCAGATTGTCCCTACCCACACTTAAAAGTGAACCACACAATTTCTATCTCCTCAAGTCCTCTCGATTTGAAGATCGGTCATTTTTGCCCTTCGAAAAATCGAAAGGGTCATTCTCGATTTGAAAAGTAGTAGTTAGAGCCACCCGGAAAGGTCTCGCGTGGAATTCTTCTCCCGAATGGCCCAATAGATATTTTCCCGTGCAATATTACAATATTTCGGGGAAATTTCAACCCCGATTCCATCTAAGCCTAACATAACGCAGACTTCGAGGGTCGTGCCCGTCCCCAAGAATGGATCGAAGACCAGTCGGGGAGGGTCGTGGACGAGACTAATACAGTTGGAGACGAATTGGTGGCTAAATGTGGCCGGGTGACCAGTTAACCTCCTATTCCTCTTCTCGATCTTCCAAATGTCAGTAAGGTTGTACCGGTTATCGAGTCTCGCCCCGGGACTGTTAGTCAGGATGTAGAGTCGTTCCGTGACCGGGAAACACCTCACATTATCCGTGTTCGGGGTGGCTCCCCCGTCGAGGACAATAACCTGATAGACGCGCCAATTGGTTACCTTTATCCAACTCAATGGGTCGATGATCTGGAAGTCTTTCAACCGGATCTTGTGGTTGTAGAACACCCACCCCCCCGGTTCGACCAGTCGGTAGAGCTCCCGGAGGACGTTGACTTGCCATTTCTGGTACTCGGACTCGGCCATGTCGTCCCCGTAATTGTCGTAATCGAATCGAAGTCTCCCCTCATTGGAGCTCCGATGGATGTCACCACCTAAATTGTACGGGGGACTTGTCACCACCACGGAGACCGAGTTGGACTCCATTTCCCCCATTACCTCCAAGCAATCCCCCTCCTTGACTTCAATCATTCTCTTCTTCCACCTCCAATTTTTGGCCCTCCACCTTCCCGATCTCTCCTCCCGGGATGTCCCCAATCATTTGAATTCGATCTTCCAGTTGGGGGTTTTCTTTCAAGAAATCTCGGATCTGGAGCCACGTGTTAAGCGCGCGGTCGAATTCAGCCCTCTCCTCCGGCGTCTGGTCTACCTTGAAGTTTTCCCTCCCTACTTTCCCGAGGGCCTTCATCATTAATTCTACATCTTCTCTCGTCAGATCCACGCTTTCAGTCCTCCATTTTCCATTTTTCTTCTCTCTTTTCCCCGAGAAATCCTCTTCCGGATGTCCACGGCATATTCCTCCTTTATCTCGAATGTGAGGTATTCCAAGCCGAGGGATTCTCCTACCTCGGCGATCCACCCACTCCCGCCGAATGGGTCGAGTAAAGACTTCACACCAAGTTTCTCCACTGGTGGGGTGACGAGTGCCTCTCCCAGATCGTATATTTTCGGGGAAGAGTGGACGAGATCTATGTTAGGACGCCACTTGCCATGGGCCGACGAAATTTCAATAGTATTGGAGTGGTAGCATTGCGAGAATTGACCAAACACGATCCATGGGCAAGTCCAAGCGAACACGCCTACCGAGCTCCCCGGCCCGGCACATCTATCGTGAACGAAGATGAAATCCTTCACGTCCATATTTTTGACCCACCACATTGTTTGTTTTAGCCCTACCGTGATTATTTGGCGTCCCGTGACCCTTTGGAACTCGGGGAACCACGATTTAACCCATTTTGGATAGTCTTCTATGTCATCGTCAAAGTCAATTCTCGGAGAAGTCCGTTCAAACATATTATATCCCTTGTAATTGATGTTGAACGGGATATCGGTTACCCCCAAGTCGAAAGCGTTATCTTGGAGTTCCCTCATCCCCTCAATGCAATCTTGGAACCTCACTTCTCCAAATTTTCCACGAATGTTTCTCATCAAATCCACTCCCCCAACCCGCCGTTTGGGTCGATCTCCCCCTCGAAACTCGTTCCATCGACCCTCTCCCTCGCAATTTTGATGTATTCCTCTTCCAACTCGATCCCCACGCAATTCCTCCCCCGCCTCTTTGCCACGACCATGGTAGTCCCCGATCCCAAGAACGGGTCGAGTATCCAGTCCCCGGGGTCGGTACAAGCGCATATAATCCTATCGAGGAGCTCTTCCGGTTTCTGAGTGGGGTGGTGGCCATATCCCTTCTCATTTTGACTGGTAACCGGTATGTCCCACACGGATCGCATTTGTTTCCCACCACGGGCGATCAGGTCGTTGGAAACATCCCACTCCTTCATAACCTCGTAATTGAACTTGTGTTTCTCACCGGGCTTGGCCCAAAGGAGCGTCTCGTGACTCGCCGTGAAGTTGTGACACAATAGGGCCGGGGGAGCGTTCCGCTTGTACCACGCGATGTCATTCACGATTGTAAAGCCCTCCTCGTCGAGGACGCGGGCCACCTTGTAGATGTTGTGGAACGTCCCGGAGATCCACAACGAACCGCCCGGGGCCATCAAGTCCCTCACTTGAGTAATCCACGCCCGGTTGAAGGCCATAACCTCTTCGAGACTGGTCGGTTCGTCCCAATCCCCCTTCCCTTCGTGGTGGAGCTCCCCACCTTTGCAGGTCACGAAACCCTTGGTTGACAGGAAATACGGGGGATCGGCAAACACTAGTTGGAATTTCCCCGGGGTGAGGTTATCCCTCAAGTCCTTGGTGGAATCCATCTTGCATATCTGGTAATTGTCCATTACCCTTCCTCCTTGTACCTGACGGTATACGACGGGGCCAACACCCACCTCCCTTTTGGATCTTGGCACATGGAGAATTCCCTGACGTGCAGACTCGCGATCTCCTTCCCCGTTTCCCTCTCAATTTGAACCCGGAGCATGTCCTCGAAGATGGAGTCTATGTCAACCGTCCCGTAGGACTTGGTCGGCATGTGTTGGAAAAATATCTCCTTCTTCACGGGAACATCCTCCCCTTCAACCTACACTCCTCGATCCCCACACACCACCCCATTTTCGCCACATTCCCGCAAGAGAGGTAATACTCCCTCCCCCTATCCCGTTTCTTGTAGATAAATTGTGGTTGTCGCTCACACGCCCCGGCCTTTTTCTTCACCTTCCACGGCGCTCCCTTCTGGGACACGCAATGCGCGAAATAGACCGGATCGAGGACGTGGTACAACACCTGACAAGTCTCCTCGAGCGTGAGCATGTTGTCCATCAACCACACGATCAATGCCCACCTCTCGTTGTAGTTGAGCTTGGGCGTGTTGAGGAAATGCTCGATACAAGTCGGGATCTCTTCCAGTTCTATCCCAACTTCCGACAAGTATTCAAATACGGATTGGTTCTTCTCTCCCACTCGTTTCTTGTTAGAGTCAATGAAGGCGAGGCGAGTTTTCTGGACGGGACGGTCAAACGGTTTCAGGCTGAAGAGCTTGTTCCCCACCACGACGAACCCATCCCGCTGCTTGCTCGCAATGTCAAATATGACATCCATCCCCGACAATAACTCCTCCCGGGTCAAGGAAACACACCACCTCCCCCGGTTCTTGTTGAACGTCCCCGGGACTCGCGCGATTTGAGCTACGTCCCCGATGACCGTACTATCAATGTAGGGCCATAGATTCTCCTCGCCGGGCTTGACCACCTTGATTGGAGCCAACTCGTGCAAGAACCACCTGTGGACGCGCCACAAGCAGTCCTTCTTGTGCTTGATGATGTGTTTCTGGGATGCAAAAACGTAGAAATTGAAGCCACCCCCGGAGAAAATAATGGTGTGAGCCAAGTCTCGTTCCCAAAGGAACTGGTGGAGCTTCATGGCTTGCCGGTAAAGGTGAGCATAGTTCCCGTTCAAGTGGTGTGGGCCGGATGGCATGTCCTGTATGTCAATGTCGAAGTAAATTTTATCGATCCGGGCTGACTCGTAGTCCGGCTCCCGGTAAGAGTAAATCTGGGTGAAGGAATAGATGGAATAGTAGATGTTGGTACGCCCGTTATAGAGGTTGACCAGTCTCCAGAAGTCAGACCGGTTCCATGTCATCCTCCTCCGTGGAATCCCAACTTCCCTCGGAAAAGTCCCGATCAGGTTCAACTTCTTCCCAGTCTTCCGAATCCCAGTCTTCCTCGAATTCGTCGTCCTCTTCTTCTCGATCTTCTTCGACTTCCTCAACCCTAAAGATTCCCTCATCCTTTGCCCACTCTTCGCAATATTCCTTGAAGTAACCACACTGATCATCCTCGTCCTTAATCCACCCGCATTTAAACATGGAGGGCTTGCGCGGGAACTCGCCCTTGGCTATCTGGTAAAACGCCTTGGCCATGTAGGTCAACACGATTTTCTCCGACCGGTCAGACCGCTCTTTAAATATGGCCTCGGTATATCGCGGGAAAACAACCATCAAGAGCTTCGGGTCAATTACATTCCCGAACCGGTCTTTAACCTCTTGTACCCTGAGGTAATGGGCATAGATGTAGAGCTGCCGGTTAACCCCGGCGTACATGGATGGCTTACGATAGCCCGTCTTCCAATCTATCACCACATGGCTTCCATCGTCATTCAAGAACACGGCGTCCACGATCATCCTAAATGTGACATGGACAACGGCGACTTGAACGCGTCTCTTGACCATTTTCACCTCCCCGGTCTTCTTGACCGTCTTCTCGAATTCTCTCGTCTCAAATACTGGGAGATCGGTCTCAAATTCGATCTTGTGTTCCCTCAAGACGGGCAAGTAATACTTGGCGAATTCCTCACCCTTGTAGCCCTTGTCCTTCAATGAGCTAATCCTCTCACACTCCAAGTCGGTGAAGCCTTGGATCACGGGGATGATCTCCATGTTTCGATCTTCCCGGATAATGAGGTACTTCTCGAAAAATCTTAGTATATACTCGTAAAGTTCTACCCCGTCGATCTCCTCGAGCTTGGCCGGGTTTATGTAACGGTAGTAGAGGTAAATGTAATTATGAGACTTCTTCCCGATCTTGGCAAGCGGGTGGACGGCCGTTGGAACCTCGTCGATGTAAAAAAGTTTGAAGAGATAAGGGCAGCGGTAGAACTGGTTGAGCCTCGAAACGCTAGCGTGTTCGAGCTCGAACCTCTCAACCTCGACATCCATTCCTGTTTTACTCATTGCCCTTCTCTTCTTCTTGGGGTTTTTGTGGTTTCTTTCGCGGGCGGGTCATTTCGGCCATTTGGCTCCTCGCCCGGCGGATCTCGGCGGCCCTCTCCATGGCGGTATCGATTTGGACGACGAGATTCTTCACGGTCAAGTAATTCTCGTCGTCCTCCTTCAACCCATCAAGTTGGGCCTTCAACCCGTCCAACACGAACCGGAGGTCGTCCCCGTAGAGGGAAAACTCGTCCAGCTCCGGCATGAAGGCCCGCTCCATTACCAGATTCAATTGACGGGACATTTGCCCGATATCGTTCACGCATTTCTTGATGGCATTCTCTATTTGAATAAACATGTCGAAGCAATAGTAACGCCACTCGGGATGGGTCATTGCGAAGATGTTGAGTCTCACAACGTCATTCGGGTTACTCTTTCTCCTCCTCTCGATCCAAATTGGTTCGAAACCACCAATTGACCGGTCTTGTGGATTCTTGGCCTTCTTAGGGGCCTTCTTCTTGGGCGGGATCTTCATTCCCGTCGTTTTCCTTTGTGTTGTTTTCTTTGCCATTGTTCTAATTCAACTCCTACACTAACCATGTATCCATTCGTTGTGACTGAATACCCGTGACGAGGACGTCCCAATCTATGTCTAGGGCGTCCATAATGTCATCTACCTTGTTCCGGACGGTCTTCTCGGCCATCTTCTCCCAGTCAACCACGAAATCCCCGGGAATCGTGGGGTGGTCGAAATCGATGCACACGCAATCCGTGGGCGGGTAGACCGTCCCCCTCACCTTCTTGATGTAGATGACCTTTGGCTTGCTCCCCTTCCCGAAATTGGTTCCCAAATTGTCGTTAGAGTAAATGGAACCACGTAACCACGGGCTATCGGTCTCGTACTCGTAGAATTCTTGTTGGAGACCCTTGGGGATGCCGATCTTCATTAAATCGTATTTCTCCCCCGTGAACTTGTCCACGACGCCTTGGAGGTATTCCCGTATCTCGTGTGTTGGCTCCCCGTCGCCGAGCATGGTGAAAACCTTCCGTTGGACTTGCTTGGTGATCCAAGCACTATCGGATCGCTTCATTTCTACTCCCTTGTAGAGTAGTTGGCCGTTCTTGTCCGACCCGTCCTTCCTCTTGATGATCTGACCGTCAAGCCAAATCAGGTTCCCCACGTACCGCTTCTTGGCGAAGAAATACATGAAGCTGAAAATTTTCTCCAACTCGAGGGCGAAGAAGTGATGATCTATGTAGTAACGGGATGCAAACCGGTCATAGGACTTCTCTATCCTCCCGACCAACCTCTCCATCTTGGAGATACACTCTTCGAGGCTTTCCGCCTCAGTTTCCACGAAGATCGAGTCAGTGTCCCCGTAGAGCGTCTCAAATTCGAGCTTCCCCGCCACCTTGGACGTCCACATGATGACCTTCCTGCCAAGCCATGTAATCGAGCGGGCTATGTCGGGGTGGTAGAACCGCCCGCCGGGGTACGCTAGCCACCCGTAAACGCTGTTAATGGTGATCTTGGCGTTGAATTTCTTGGCGTTAAGGTCGATCCACTCCTTAGAACCGTACTTGGCCTTTTTCAGCTTCCTCTCTATGATGGTACGCATCATAAACATCTTAGATAGGATGCGAGGGATGAATCCAACCGTCTCCTTGTAGAAGAGGACTCTCTTGTGACCCTCCTCCCCGATCCACACCATGGTATTTGGATCGTACGTCTCCCCCTCCGGGACTGGTACGGGCTTACGGAACCTGACCCCGTTCCCCAGTATGATCATTTTCTCGGGATCGTCTGGTTCCTCTCTTGGAACTACCATTTCGGGGGACATATTAGCAGATAAGATACAATTCGGGTATTCCTTGACGAGATCAACGCAAACTTGGTAGAGACCCTTCCCACGATGCAGGCCCACCTTCGGGTCGAACACGATAGCCCCCTTGTAGCTTGACCGTGGTTGGCGTATTTTCGTGGGCATGGCTATGTCCTCGGAGTTGTAGAGGTAGAACGCGTCAACGATGTTGGTACGTTCGAATACCTTCTCCCACAACACCCCACTAAACCTCACTACAAACTCGTGGTGGTCGATCACGCCGACCTCCTTGTCGATTTCGAGGACTCCTTCCGTGTCCCGTATGTTGTAGTTAATGAACCGGTCGAGATCGGTCTCGTACCAGTCCTCGCCTAAGATGTGTTCCGAGGTTTTCTCGATTGTACCAATTTCCCTGTTAAGGACTGCATTCAGACTATGCCCATCCTCGTGCTTTCCTTTGATATTCAAATGTCCGACCATGAGATCGAAGCAATTACAACCCCCGATTACCACGCGATACTTTCCCTTCTTCGCTTTTTGCTTCTTGATGTGCTTCTTTGAGTCTTCCACGCTCCCGTAAGAGTCCGATTCTTCCTTCACATACACCCGTCCCATCGGGGAAAGCACGGACTTGAACCTCCTGAGTCCAATGCGGTCATACCGGCGGATAATGTATGGAAGGTCGAATCCATTTGAATTCCACCCCGTGGCGAAGTCAGGTTCGTAGTAGGAGAAGAACCTGCCGAATTCCTTCATCATTTTCCGCTCGCTGTTGTATATACGCTTTGTCATCGGGAGGTCGATGTCGGAATTGTCAAGGTGGTAGGAACCCTTCTCCATGTAACACGCCTTCCCCTCCGGGACTACTATGTCGTCCCGATAGGTGAACACGGTCACCTTGGCGTTGAGGCTGTCTATCACGGCGATGGAGGTGATGGGCTTGCTCGGATTCTCGGGGGTGGCGAAATCCCCCATGCTCCCAGCTACCTCAATGTCGTGGTACAAGACCATCTTTGACCCTTTGCTCAATACCGAGCTCTTCACTGAAATCTAATACCACCCCGTTCCTCAGATCGGCCACACCCTTGATGTGGTCGGTTGTAAATATCGTAAACTTCACATTAAACATCTTGAGAATGATCTCCTCGTTCCACTCAGTCCGATTACATACCACAAGTAGCCTGTGGCCCAAATCAGGGTCATAGTGGATATTCCCACTCTCCCGGTCATTGACGCCGAGGAGAATGAACCCGTAGAAGACCGTTCTTCCCTGCCCAAGGCCGTTGAGCCACTGCCTGACGTTCCAAGCGAGCTTCCTGACCATTTCCACCTTCACGACGTGGATTACCACCCCTGATCTCCCCCCGGTATGTCGTAGAGTCGTTTTTTCATCTTCTCCTTGCTCCCCTTCCTCTTGGGCCGTTCCCGTGGGGGCTTCTTCATCTTGCTCTTCCGCCACTCCTCGTTCTTCTTGTCACGGGCCTCTTCCGTGCCGTCGAGCTTGTTCATGAACCTCAATATCGTCCGGTTGGCCTCCACGTCTACCATGTCCTCGATACGGCGGATCAGGAAGCCCTTCAATTTTTTCCAGTTTTCCTCGTCCATGATTCACAACTCTCCCAGTATTTGACTCAACAACTCTCCCTTGATGTTTCCCACGACGGGCGTATCATTCTCGTTCACATGGACGTCCCCATTAGCATTAACCCATATTTTAGAGTCAATGAGGAAGTTCTGGAAGCCCGGGTGACCGGTCTTAGAGAGGGTGACCTTTATTGCTTCTCCCAATTCCCCGGGAATTGATATAGCATCGTAGTCGGCCACTTGGACGAGGGACTCCACACAAAGCCCGCCGTGGTAACAATTCAAGATCGACTCCCTCACGATCTCGGGGGTCACCCGCTTGTTGATCACGAAAACGATCTTGAACTGCTTTCCAGTGGTGACCCCCACCCTCCGGCGTCCCACGTCAACATCGGCATACTTCTTGAATACCGTGACGATCTCCTCGCTTATTGGATAGGTCTCGTCAGTTTCCCCGTCCCTCAAGATCCCGTAGGTGTAGAGGACGATCCCGGTGTCGTGGAACCACAACCAATCCAAGATCCTGAATATGTCCGGGTGAGCGAGTGGTTCGTCTCCAAGGTGAACCACATTGACACCACATCCGACCTTGGCACTCTCCAAGAAGTCAAGGATCGTTTGTGTT
>Ga0180433_10002764_pt1 | contig 26607 bp, 32 predicted proteins | sample SS_ome_8_FD_132980 | JGI IMG/M metagenome (GOLD analysis project Ga0180433, IMG submission 132980) | Hypersaline lake sediment archaeal communities from the Salton Sea, California, USA - SS_1_D_1 metaG | ecosystem: Environmental > Aquatic > Non-marine Saline and Alkaline > Hypersaline >... | reverse complement strand
GGTACGTGTTTTCCAGACCCCGGAAATTTTTCCTGATCTGTCCTTGCTGGAAAACACCATGATTCCGGCACTGGCCAAGCGTGATGGAACGTTCAAGTTTAATCCGTTTGCCGTTTTGTCAAAGGAAAACGAGATTCGCGATCATGCCATGAGTGTGCTCGCCGATGTAGGCCTTGATCGTTTTGCCGATCAGCATGCTGGCAGTATTTCACGTGGTGACAAACGTCGTCTTGAGCTGGCCATGGGTCTTATTCAGGAGCCTGCCTTGTTGTTGCTCGATGAGCCTACAGCAGGAATGGCGCGTCATGATACCAACCGTACTATTGACCTGCTCAAGAAGATCAAGGAACGCGGTATGACCAAGATCATTATTGAGCATGACATGCACGTGGTATTCAGTCTTGCTGATACCATCAGTGTACTGGCCCAGGGACGTATCATTGCGACCGGTACACCTGATGAAATCAAGAACAATCCAAAAGTAAAAGAAGCATACCTGGGTGAGGAGGCTGAAGATGAATAGTCATGATCCATTAGTGGGTGATATAGACGTCACTGACAAAGTTGAAGCGGTTAAGAACCTGGGTTCAGCACCTTCCTTTTTCTCTTGCTGGGATATGCATTCTTACTATGGTGAAAGCTATATCGTACAGGGTGTAAATTTTGATATTCGTGAAGGTGAGGTTGTTGCCCTGTTAGGACGTAACGGTGCAGGTAAGACTTCTACTCTGCGTTCTATTGCCCGTGTAGATGAGCCACAAGTCACTCATGGTGAGATATGGCTGGATCACAAGCCATTACACAAAATGGCTTCACATGAAGCATCCCAGGCGGGTGTTGCACTGGTACCTGAAGACCGGCGTATCATTGCAGGTCTGACCGTTCAGGAAAACCTGGAACTGGCACAGATCGCTCCTCCAGTCGGATGGACTATTGACCGTATTTATGAGCATTTTCCGAGACTGGCTGAACGTCGCAATCAGATGGGGACTACACTGTCAGGTGGCGAGCAACAGATGCTGGCAGTAGCACGTGCCCTGGCCCGTGACATCAAGCTGTTGTTGCTGGACGAGCCATACGAAGGTCTGGCTCCAGTTATTGTGCAGGAAATAGCCAGTATCGTGGACAGTATCAAGCAGTATGGTATTACCACCATCATCGTTGAGCAAAATGCTGTTGCCGCCCTGAGGCTGGCCGACAGAGCCCTGATTCTGGATATGGGTAACATTGTATTCGATGGCACTGCCCAGGAAGTACTGGATAACGAGGAGCTGCGTCACGAATATCTCGCGATCTAGATGATCAAGGATATTCTGCTTTTCCTGGATGATGGCAAGTCCAGTCCGGACAGGGTTGATAGCGCAATCACATTAGCCCAAAGACACGGCGCCAACCCAACCCCGCCCGCGATAACATTGGGTGCCTGTTTTGTTTCATGCTCAATACGGGCATAAGAAAACCCCGGTAATAATTCTGTATCATCGCTCATTCAGAATGAGGTGACCGGGCATAATGTTGATCTGTTGATTATGGCAGGGCATGGTACACCCAGATTAAAACAGAAAATTTTGAAACAGTGACGACCATTTTGTTGTCATCAATGGTAGTTCCGGTTCTTATGTCTCACTAAAGACATTGAAACGGATTGAGGTACTTTTTTTATATAGGACACTAAAGTGACATACCAGGATATTCTCGTATTTCTTGACGATGGATCAACCAATGACACCCGCGTTCAAACCGGATTTCATTTTGCCAAACTACATGATGCCAAACTGACCGGTGTTTCCCTGGCCACCATGAAGCCAAGGCGCGTGCGAACCGACAGTTCCAAGGTGCGTCGCAGAATGTCACAGGAAATGGCCGAACAACTGACCAAAGAGTTCATGGACAAGTCTGAGAAGCAAAATGTTAAGGGCAAAAGTATTATCATTGCCGGTGATGCCGATGAAAGTACCACCAAAATGGTTCATTATGCTCATAACTACGATTTACTGATTCTCAGGCAACCCAATCCTGATCAGGAAAATTATTCGCGCCTGACGTCTTTGTCAGAAACGCTATTGCTGAAAAGCGGCCGTCCTATTCTCTTCATGCCATACATTGGTACCGACAAATGTCCCGGTAACCGCGTGATGATTACCTGGGATGGTACAGCTTCTTCCTGCCGAGCCGCCCATAACGCTATCCCTGTGTTGCAGCATGCTGATGAAGTGGTGCTGGTAATTGTTGAAAATGAGAAAACACGTTCCACAATTCCTGCATCTGTGATGGATGGTTTCGTTGAGCATTTGAATAACCATGGTATTGAGCTGACAGTCAGAAGGGTGATACAGGGGAGTTATGATACCGCCACGGTAGTACTCAATGAAGTGGCTGAAACCGCTACTGACCTGCTGGTTATGGGGGGCTACGGTAGACCATCACTGCAACAGAAGATTTTCGGTGGTGTCACTAAGTCAATTTTGTCCTCCATGATTGTGCCGGTGTTAATGTCACACTGATAAGGTCAAAATTATCCACAGAAATTCCCCTGGACAAGGGGAATTCCATTCTTATAAGCATTAAATTTTCATCAGTTATCTGGAAGAACATGGACCATACTTATAGTGCAGGGGTAGAAATTCCCGTGCGCTTGTTTTCGCAAAGAGAAAATGGAATAGACCGGGTAGTCATACGATCCGTTCCAGAAGGAGGTCGCCATGTTTATGAAAGACAGAAAATCAGGTCATCTGGTAGAGGTTCTTGATATCGAACAACTGCATGATCCTTTTGCATTAAGGGTTACAGGTCGTTTGCATTATGGAGAAGAAATGCAGGAACCCGAACAGTTTGAAAAAACCGGACTGGAATTCCAGTCAGGCGAGGCCCTGCCTCAATGCTGGGTTGATCCACACTACAGGGATAATGAGCTGCGTAACAGTGCCTGAGTGAAACAGGGGTATTACCTTTATAAAAACGCTATTCTCCAAAGCCAAAGGGTAATAATGCTCCATCGGATTTATCGAGTAGCAATTGCTCGAGGTTGGAGTTTAGGCGGGTGATTTGTGCAAGTGAATAAATAATAAAAGACATGACATTCTGTAGCAGTCTTCTTGTTATCTTGTTCTGGGTAGCAAATTCACCTGTTTTATCGGTAAATGCTTCAATTTTCTCCAGACAGCCATTCAGCATATTCCTGCAGTTGTCTGCGAATTTCTTCAGATTGCTGTTGATCTACGTTTGTTGTCTCTTCATCATCCCAGTGCCAGGGAATGTACTCTTGTGCTGATAAATCAGCCCCGACCAGAATGCTGCCTGCCAGTAGTGTTGCAATAGCGAAATATTTCATATGAATCTCCCTGCATTTGTTCAAACATGAACGGATAAACTAACAATACGCAGAATTGGGAGTAGCACATTGAAGATTTTCAATGTTGATGGAAATGGTGGCCCGCGAGGTTTGAACTTTCGACTCCCATCTCTGGGGGAGCCTTGCTGTTCCGCCTGATATAGCTGAAAATTCGAAGGTGATAAGGTTGTTCAGTGACTCATGATAATCTTTTGGACACTCATCCATATTGAAAGCCAAAGTGGATAATTGTTATTAGCATTGCCAGTAGCAGAAACAACACAATCGCAGAAGTCCAGAGCCTCAAGCCTCGCTCGACTACATCCAATACTCGCTGCCATACTTGATTAAACCGGAAATTTTGCCATTTGCCTGACCATAATGCATATAAACCAGGCAGCGTTTCGTATCCCGCTTGTCCTCCCTGTCTCAGAACTGCTTGCGGCCAACGCTCATACCACTGGAGTTCCTCATTTCCATCAGCAGGAGTGTGTCTCCATCTCATCCACACCGGACTGATTATCACTGCTGTCAATCCCCAGCCAATGAAGGTAACTCCCAATGGGAGCCAACGACCGTATTGTTCCCAAAACACAGGATCAGCCAGACTGATACCCATGACCGCCACAATCGAACCTGTAACCATGATGATGGCATAGGCGAAAATTTGCCCTGGCTGTACTTGTCTTAAAGCGAATATCAAGGCAAAAAGCATGGCACCAACACCTATACCCTGGAGCAAGATCCCCAGTACAGGCGCGACAATATCGCCAAAAGGTATCCAACGTATGATTCCAAGCAGTCCCGTGGCTGCCGGAACTATCCATAATAATAGGATTGTCACTCGATTTGCTGAAGCATAGGCCAATGGTAACCAAACATGGAATGGCCAGAAGCCCGCCTTTAACGCAAAACCGACAAACACCAGGGATAAATATAAATTAAATGACGTCGATTCTTCGACCCCGGAAGCAATGCTGGAGAATTCCAAATCATGCGTAGCCGAAGCGGCGATCAGAAGCGCTTCAAACAAGACAATGTCTGCGATGACCAGCATCACCAGAAACACGCGGCCGGCACGTTTCGCGGCCGCACCTCCTCCATCAGCCATCAAACCGTAAAAGGCGTAGCCCATCAACGATGAAAAAGCAAAAAAACTCACGATGTCATTTGCTAATATCGCACCTAACTGACCACTTAAACACAATAGAAAAAATGTTGACAGGCGACTGTTGTCTACATCATGGTCGTGAAATAAATACAAAGCTGTCGCCGCAACCAGCCAGGCCACAACGGACATTGCCAACCACCAACGGGATAACTCATTGACAGCCAAACTGGAATTACCCAAAAACATCCAAGGCAACTCGACCTCAAAGTTGGCCTGACTAATCAGCAACATAACCACTGGCAATAACGCAATATAGATAGACCAAGGAAATTGACGGCGCAGCACCGGGATTGCCAGCAACAGCGGTAAACCCGGTACCATCAGTAGCAATAAAGCATGTTCACAGTTCATTGCAGATATTCCTGATTGGCGAAAAAGCGCGCCCATTCAAGAGGCGTGAACGGTGCAGACGCAAGAAGACCAAGAAGCACAGTCAGTCCAGCAGTTACCAGTGGTGGTATTAGCAAAGCCCAGGCAGTCTCTCGGCGTCCAAAGTCTCGTTCAAGCAGCCAACTATCAGGAGGCGCCTTGAACCAGGCCGTGTGTAAAATGGGCAGGAAATAGGCCGCATTAAGCAAACTACTACCGGCCAGTATGAGTATCACCCAATCCTGATCGGCCTGCATTGCACCAAGCCCTAGATACCACTTACTAATAAAGCCCGCCAACGGTGGAACCCCGATCATGCCAAAGGCGCCGATGGTGAAGGCGGTCATGGTCCAGGGCATGCGCCGACCGACTCCATTCATCATACTTATTTTGTGAATACCCAGTGTTTCAGCAAGATTTCCTGCACAGAAAAACAGGGTGATTTTCTGTACACCTTGATGCACCAGATGTAACAAACCACCGACGGTAGCAATAGGGCCGACTATTGCCACACCCAGAGTGATATACGACACCTGACTGACAGTGGAGAAAGCTAATCGCCGTTTCAGATTATCCTGATAAAGGGCGCGTATTGAACCGTAAATTATGGTGGCTGATGCTATTACCGCCAGTGGCAGAGTCACTCCGAGACTTGCAGCAAACTCAATTCCATACACATCGTAAAGCACACGCACGATACCAAAAGCACCTGCCTTGACCACCGCAACTGCATGCAATAGAGCACTTACAGGTGCCGGTGCGACCATTGCCTGCGGCAGCCAACCATGAAATGGCAGTAATGCCGCTTTTACTCCCAGCCCTGCGATGATCAATACGAATATGATAACTAAAGCAGGTTGATGTGAAGTTTCCAGACCGGACACGAAACCGCGTGAGGTAAACTCCAACGTGCCAGTCAGGGTATACAGCCAGACGGTACCAATCAGTAATAGTGCACCACCACCTACCGTATAGAACAGATAGTTCTTTCCAGCAAGACGCGCTACCTCGGTGCCACGATGCACCACAAGGGGATAGGTTGCCAGCGTCAGTAACTCGTAAAACAATATGAACGTGATCAGGTTTCCGGCCAACGCTAGCCCCACCGTAGCCGTCACGCACAGGCTGAAAAATCCGAAGAAACGGCTACGATGAGGTGATTCTTCAAGGTACCCGATGGCGTAAATAGTCGTTACCAGCCACAGCCCGGTAGACAGGGTAACAAACAGCATTGATAAGGGGCCTGCCCTTACTACCAGATCCAGCCCCGGAAGCAAGGGTAAACGTGCCTCATAATGTTCGCCGTGAAAGACACCCCACAACATCACACCGACCAGCACCAGCTTGAGCACGGCACCAAACAGATTTAAGGTAATGCGCACGGCAACTCGCTTTTCTGCAAGAAAAAAGATCACCAGACCCGGCAGCAACGAGCTGCCGACAATCAAGAGCGGCAGGGCTGTATTCCAGTTCACCCGTCAGGTCTCCCGTCGAACGGTGCACCGATATTCATCAAGGTCAGCGGTATCGTCGTAAAAAACCCAAGCAGGATTACCAACGCAGCAAGCACCAGTGCGGTCCACTCCATTCGGAAAGGCACCGATCTCGCTTCATGCGGTACCACTGCCTGGGTAAATGCACGGCCTATCACCTTGAAAATATATCCTGCCGTCAGTAGACCGCCCAAAACCATAATCCCCGCCCACCACCATTTGCCCGTGCGTATTGACATCTCCAGCAGTAACCATTTTGCAATGAAACCGCCGCTCGGAGGCAGACCCATAATGCTGACACCGGCTAGTCCGAATGCAGTCAACGTTAACGGCAGGCGTTGCGCCACGCGGTCGAGATCAGCGATACGGTCATGACCACCGAAGTGTTGGATATTGCCGGCCGCCATGAACATAGCCGCTTTGGCCAGTGCGTGGGACAGCACCAGGATCAAGGCTGCCTGCCAGGCAATAGCGCTTCCAATTGAAAATGCCAGGAACAAATAACCTAATTGCATAACAGTCGAATACGCGATCAGCATTTTGAGTCGCGTCTGACGCAGCGCTTGTACTCCGCCCCATATCACGGCAGCAGCCCCTAACCCCGCCAGCATCTCGCCTACCAGCGAACCTGTTGATGGAAAAACCTCCAGCCAAAGCCGGAGCAGAATGTAAAATGATCCTTTCACCACCAGTGCTGACAGCGCTGCACTCACTGGGGCTGGCGCACTGGCATGCGCGGGGGGCAGCCAGAAATGCAAAGGAAACAGCGCTGTCTTCATCAACAGTCCTGCCGTCATCAAACCTGCAGCCGACCAAACCGCTGGCGATGACTCAACGTGTTGTGCCAGCAACGCAATATCTACGGTACCAAAACTGTGATAAAGCAATGCGACGCCTAACAGATAGGCCAGTGACCCCAGCAGGCTGACCAGCAAGTAGCGCATGGCACCACTCAAGGCATCTGCACCTCCAGCCAGTGCCACTAATGCCACCGCTGCCAGCCCCAGAAGCTCGAGGGTGACATAAAGATTGAAAATATCAGCCGACAGAAACAGCGCATTGAGCGCCGCCCACAAAAACAACCACAGTGGCCAGAAATGTCGAGCCTTAGCCTGGTCGAAATAGCCACTGGCATAGAAACTTATAGCAGTTCCAACGAGCGCTGTTACTATCAGCATCAGCAAGCTCAGGCCGTCTGCATAAAGATCAATACCTAATGGCGCTCCCCAGCCACCTACAGCATGACGCTGCACACCCAGGTGCATCAGTTGCCAGCCGAGTCCAACCACACAAATGACAATACCTAAAGAGGTTATCAGTCCAGGTGATACTGTGCGTCGTGGCCACAGAAAACAGGCTAGCGCTCCAATCAAAGGTAGCAGGATGATCATCACTGTCCAGGGGATCGCTTGGACTGGTAATGACACTGCGCGCTTACTCCGAAGGCTCGATAAGCGTGTCCTGGCCCGTTGCTGCCCGTAGGCTTAACATCAGCGCCAGAGCCAAAGCTGTAGCTGATACAGCCACCACGATCCCAGTGATGACCATGGCGTGAGGCACCGGATCTGGCAACAGTTCCTGGTGACGCGTAGCCAGCGTCACCAGAATAAGGAACACGCCACTGCCCATTACATTAATAGCCAGAATTTTGCGCAGTAATTGCGCGTGTACGATCAACGCGTATAGCCCAATCGTGAACAGACCGACTCCAACCAGCGCATATAACATCATGTGGTTCATTTATCCTGTCCTCCTGTCGGAGCTATGCCTTGGAAAAGGGCCGCCAAAGTTACACCTATGGACAGCATAGCTGCCGTCTCGATCATAAGAATCATCGCACCAGCTAATGACTGGGGGTATTCCAGGAAATTACCACTGAAAATAATCAACACAATGCCTGCCAGGATGAAGACACCTATACCCAGAATAAGTACTGCTCTTAGCAGCAAGCCGCTGAATTGTTCGCCAAGATGCCAACCAGAAAGCAGCAGAAGTACAGCCGCTGCCCCCAATACTGCTCCAGCCTGAAAAGCACCGCCTGGTGCGTGAGCTCCTGCCCATAATAAATAGCCAGACACAAGTATCAGCACCGGCACCAACAGACGTGATAGAAAATCCAGCACCAACCCAGGGGGAGTCTCTCGGGAATCTGACGCACTACCGAGTGACAACACACCAAGCAGTGCCAGCAGTAAAACTCCCATCTCCAGCAAAGTATCGTAACCGCGGAAATTCAGTAGCACTGCGGTAACCGGGTTACTCACGCCGCTGGTATCGAGACTTGTCCCTACCAGCGCATTCAAGCCAGGAGGCGATGCACGGAGGTGAAGCACCACATAACCCAGCCACACAGCCATAACGAACAGCAGCAGTATCAACAGCATGTGAAACATCTTTCCTACTTGTTCGTTATTTTTCATGTGTCTCGGTATCCTCGCCATGACCATCGTGCCTGTTTAAAGCATCAAAGGATTCAAGTCTCACCCAGGCAGCAAGTAGCAGCGCACCAGTCAAACCCGCACCTATGGCAGCCTCGGCCAATGCAATATCCGGCGCATTGAGTCGCACCCAAGTCAATGCCATCAGTAGTCCGAAACTGATAAACAGCACAATCGCCTTGAACAGATCCGGACATGAAAGCGAGCGCCAGGCAAACCAGAGTAAACCAAGCCCCAGCAGCACATCGAACACCAAAGATAACTGGATCACCGTTTCCACGGACGAACTCCTCGCTGCAATGCACGCTTCGCTATCAGGTAGCCAACGCTGGCGCCGGCGATTAGCACCAATACCCAGATCAACAGCAGCTTACCCACCATTGCCCAGGTTTCCACCTGTATTGCTAGCCCGATTACTACCAGCCCCAGTCCCACATTGTCCGCTTTAGTCAGCGCGTGAAGACGGGTATAAACATCAGGAAAACGCAGCAGCCCCAGCGTGCCGGCGAGAAAGAAAACGCCTCCCAAAATAAGTAGGACAGCAGAGAGAAAATCGGCTGGAGTCACTTCTTTTCTCCTTGACCCGGCCAAGCGCGACGCACAAAAGCGACCGCGGTTACCGCAGCCAATAAAGCAAATACCAGAGCCACATCGCGCAGGGCATCCTTCTCGGTAGCCTGCGCCAGCAATAAAAGTACAGCTACCGATGTCGTGCCGAATAGTTGTGCTGTCAACATGCGGTCTGCGCTCGTTGGACCATGCAGTATCCGCCACATTCCAGCAAAGAGGTTCAAAAGCAGGAATAATGCCAACGTGAAATAAAGTGTTTGCAAAATCACGCTTCCAGAGTAATCGGTGAGACATAGCCAGGAGGCTGAGTCGCGAGCACGGAGCAATCTGCCTGTTTCAAAAAGTGTCTCCGCAGCATTGTCCACAGGGGCATCCTGAATACCGCCAAGACCGACTGTCCCCATAACGACAATGTCGGCCTCGGTTGTGATGGCCAAAACAGGTATCCCTTCGCTGTATCCACTGCACAGAGTTTGTTTTTAAATCTTTTCATTACATCCTGCTTCTTTGTTACCCAGTCGACATTTAATGACGAAAACCCCGGCGACAGTTTGCTCTATAAGCTTCAATTCCGACAGAACAGGTCTATTTACATCGAGCACATGAACACGCAAACAGTCCCCGCTCAACTCAGTGCTCAATGTACCTGGCAGCAAACTGACCGTATTGACCATGAAAACCCGTGGTAATCCCGGTGGCAACTGCATTGGATATTCCAATATTTGAGGAAAAATTGGCATCCGCGGGTGGAATGCCCTCATTGTCACATCTAAACCACCGCGCAATGAGTGCCAGAGAAAGAACGGGACAAAGTGCGCTATTCCTTTTAAGGACCAGTGGCAAGGGGGCAGCAGCATTCCGCTAACCAGTGATGCAACCAGCACCACCGGTACGCCCACCAGCCAAGAATCCATGGCTCCGTCAGTGAGTATCCACCATATAATGGCGAACATGACAATACGTAACAGACCACTTCGCAGATGCCCTGAGAGAGAATCATCGGCTACAATGGGCCACTGCTGTTTTCGATAACTTGTTTCTATCATCTATTTTACTATAGTCAGGATAGGTTGCCGTTCCCCGGATTGTTGAATTGGAGTTAAAATCTAGCCAGGCATTGCATCAATATTTACCTACCCGATTGAGTTGATTAGGCCTGAGTTTATTTTCTTTTTCCAGTTTATCTGTTCTGCTGTTACTGTGAAACGATATGCCTGTAATCTGATCAAAAAATGCTCAGAAAGTTGTTAACCTGTTATAAAGAAACGACTGAAATGCAGGCTATAGAAGAAACCATCCATCCTGAAGAAATTTTTTTTATGGGGAGTAATTAATGCAGCAACTCTACAAGCTAACAGATTTAAGTAAATTCGACTTGCAGACTCTTGATGGTGAACTGGGCCACATCGAACAGATTTATTTTGATGACCAGCAATGGCTGGTACGTTATTTCATTGTTCGTACAGGTAACTGGCTTTTTGGCCAAGACGTATTGATTGATCCAGCAATGATCGAATTTATTGATGAAGAAAACAATACAATCAAAGTTAAACTGACCCGCGAGCAAATAAAAAACAGCCCGCCAATGGATACAAAAATGCCAGTATCCCGTCACTATGAGCGCGAATATTATCGTTACTACGACTGGGAGCCCTATTGGTATGGAGACCCGTTTTTTGAAGATGTTCCTTTGGTGCCACCGCAAGCAATTCCAGAAAAGCCTGAAGCGCCGGAAAATCCTCATCTTCGCAGTAGTGTTGAAGTCAATGGCTATCATATTCAGACAAAGGATGGTGCCATTGGACATGTTGATGACTTTGTTCTGGATAATTCAGGTAAAAAAATTAGATATATCCAGATAGATACCCGCAACTGGTTGCCAGCAAAAAATGTGCTTATTTCACCAGCCTGGATTGAAGGCATTGACTGGTCTAAAAATGAACTGGCTATATTGCTAGAGAAAAAAGCGATTGAGACGGCGCCGACATTTGATCCATCGAAAGTAATCAGTCGGGACTATCAGGTGAAATTATTTAAACACTATGGAATGGAATATGAAGATGAATGAGAGTGCCGTTGCATGCAACGGGGTTCGCGTATAGAGATTTACAACACTTAGCCAACGCCGCCGGTAGCCGCGAGAAACAAGCCAAGCTTGGTAATCAAAGAAAACCTGGCGTATAAAGTAATGGTTATTAAACAATAATTTATGAACGCCTGAATAATTTTTTCAAGGCTTTTAATGACCGTGTATTAATAATATCTTCTGCTTGCAGCCAGCCACGACGTGCCTGGTTGATTCCAAATCGCATATGGCTTATGCCGGAAATGCTATGAGCATCTGTCGATATGGCAACTTTGACACCAGTGTCTTTTGCCATCATGCATGCATCATCCGTGAGATCGAGTCTGTCCGGGTTGGCATTGAGTTCCATAAAACACTGTTGTTCAGCAGCGGACAGCATGATTTTTTCAAGGTCAATCTGGTAAGGTTCCCGCTTGTTTATGAGGCGACCGGTAGGGTGTGCAAGGATGTTAAAATACGGATTGTCCATTGCCCGTAGAATCCGTTCAGTCTGTTTGGTACGTGACAAATCGAACTTGTGATGCACGGCACACACGGTGAAATCCAACTCTTTGAGAATGCTGTCTGGCAGGTCAAGCGAACCGTCTTCCAGGATGTCGACTTCTATCGATTTGAGGATAACAATGTTACTTAGTTTAGCGTTAATCTTGTCGATGGTTTTGATCTGTTCAAGCAACCTTTTCTTGTTTAGCCCATGGGCGACAGTAATGCGTTTTGAGTGGTCATTGATTGACAGGTATTCGTAACCAAGCTCTGAGGCCGCAATTGCCATTTTTTTAATTGTATCGCGGCCATCGCTGGCTTTGCTGTGACAATGCAGGTCTCCTCGAATGTTATCCAGGGAAACTAAATCAGGTAACCCGTCTCTGTGAGCGGCAAAGAACTCGCCATGATTTTCCCGTAATTCAGGAGGGATGAAAGGCAGCCCCACCGTTTTGTAAACGGATTTTTCGGTCTTGCCTGCAATACGCGACTTGTTTTTGTAAACACCGTATTCATTGATTTTGAGGTGCTTTTTGACCGCGATTTTTCGTAGAGCTATGTTATGCGCCTTGGAACCTGTGAAATACACTAATGCTGCACCATAACTGATTTGCGGAACAACACGCAGGTCTACTGATAAGCCGGATCTTAAAATCACCGTGGAACGTGTAGAACCTTTGGAAATAACGGTGTCGACTTCTTCATATTTTATGAAGCGCTTCATCACATTTGAGCTTTTTTGTGCGGTCACCAGGATATCCAGGTCACCAACCGTTTCCTTGCATCGGCGATAACTGCCGGCAATGACAACTTTCTTGACGCCTTTGCTTTTTTTCAGGTAGTTAACCAGCGGAGAGGCAATCTTTTCCGCAGTGATCAGCCTGGTTCGTGCAGTTTCAGTGGAAAAATGCTCCAGGCGCTGCAACAGGGTCTTTTCAGTTTTTTTGCCAAACCCTTTTAGTTTGCGAACTTTTCCACTACGGGCAGCGCGCCTGACATCATCCAGGCTTTGAATCTTCAGCTTCTGATACAGGGTTTTTACGCGTTTTGGGCCAAAACCTTTAACAGACATTATATCACTGAGTATGTTGGGCGTACGGGATCTGACTTTTTCCAATAGAGGTAATTTACCCGTGACGACGATGGTTTTGATTTTTTTCGCCAGATCTTTGCCTATTGTAGGAATTTTTGATAAATCTTTTTTTTGTTCAACCAAATCTGACATGCTTCTGGTATGGCTTCGAACTGTACGTGCTGCATTGCGATAAGCACGCACCCTATAAGGGTTGGCGTCTTCGATCTCGAGCAGGTCAGCAAGTGTTTCAAAAATGTCTGCAATTTCGTTGTTATGTACTGGCATGGTTTTTACTATTTTCTCACACTGCCTGGTTTCTGATACTCATTACAGGCATGATTAAAGCGGTAAGGTAAATTTCCTGACCATGTATGGGTAACACCTGTTTAACTGACTCAGGCAAAACGTCTGATTTTTCGTACAGCATTTTTTTCCATAATGACAAAAATGAAATCGATATAATTAAATGTGGTCTAGAATCTTTTCATATGCAACCTGAAACCAGGCAATTAATAGTTACCCATGCTGAATTTTGATTCTTGGTCACTGTCAATGAGTATCATTGCCTTCTTGGTTTCGGGCAGTATCATTGGTGTTGCCGGCGTCTTATTGACTATCCGTGCAGAGCGGATTGCGCGTATCACCGGACTGGGCGAACTTCTAACCGGGGCCATTCTGATTGCCGCTATTAATTCTCTGGCAGGTCTGATCACCACTGTTACCGCGGCTTATAACGGACATGCATCACTTGCCATCAGTAATTCTCTAGGGGGAATAGCGGCCCAAACTGTTTTTCTGGTTTTGGCCGATATGGTTTACAGAAAAGCTAATTTGGAGCATGCGGCTGCATCAGAATCAAATTTGCTACAGGGTGTCGTGTTAATTGTTTTAATGGCACTGTTGGTGCTGGCCATGGCCAAACCAGAAATTGAAGTTTTTAAAATGCATCCCGTATCATTTCTGATTGTTGCTGCATATGTTGCCGGTTTATACCTGATACATCAGGCGCGGGAACAACCAATGTGGCGTCCCAGGATGACAAAAGAAACCATTTTGGATACAGAGGGTACGGCTCAGGTATCTCGTCAGGGTATCCTTTTTTTATGCTTATCTTTTGGTACTTTGGCCTTGTTGGTAGGTGTTGCTGGATGGGTACTTGCACATGCTGCGATTTCCATCACGTTACATGCCGGTCTGTCGGAGACGGTAGTGGGCGGAATCTTTACAGCCATTACCAATTCGCTGCCAGAGCTTGTTGTGGCGATAACAGCTGTGCGGCGTGGCGCATTGGCCCTTGCTGTAGGCGATATTCTTGGTGGTAATGCATTTGATATCCTGTTTGTGTCTGCGGCTGATGCAGCTTATCGGAATGGGTCGATTTATGCCGTTATTACGATGACTGAAATTTTCTGGGTCGCATTGACGATTTTGTTGGTTGGGATCTTGCTGCTGGGATTGCTGAGACGTGAAAAGCATGGGATTGCTAATATCGGGTTTGAAAGTTTCCTGGTGCTGGTATTTTATATAACAGGTATTTTCGTGTTGCTTGAAAACTAAGGAACTATAATAACTGATAGTAAGCGTGAATATATTTTGATGATTGCTTTTGAAGAAGGATATGAATGGAAAAGCTAGCGATGTTCAAGGTCTGGGAAGAAGCCATAAAGCATGCCTATGAAGGGGGCCTGGATAATCAATATATCAAGGAAGGAAAATTTTTGAGAGTTTACTGGCGGATCTGACTGTCTTCCCGTCTCTGTTTGTAAAGTCCTGTTAAAGAGAGTTCTGCTGTGAAAATTCAGTTTTTTGGTGCTACCCGAGAAGTCACTGGTTCCTGTTTCTTATTGCAGGTAGGAGACAGCCAGTTTCTGGTTGAATGCGGCCTGATTCAAGGTGATTATGAGCATGAAAACCATAATAGTGACCCATTTCCATTCGATCCAGAAGCCATTGATGCGGTTGTATTAACACATGCACACCTGGATCATTCCGGTCGATTGCCTTTGTTAATCAAACGTGGTTATTCAGGTCCGGTTTATACGCACAAGGCAACTGTCGATTTATGTGCTGTTATGCTCGAAGATGCCGGTTATCTTAATGAAAAAGAAGCACAGTGGGAAAATAAAAGACGTGAACGTAAAGGTCAGCAACTCATAGAGCCTTTATATACCCGCAACGAGGCGAGGGAGGCGCATAAACAATTTGAGGGGATTGACTATGGCGAGTTTAGGGAAATCCTGCCTGGAGTAAAAGTCGTCCTGCGCGATGCCGGGCATATTCTTGGTTCAGCAATTGTTGAATTGGAGCTAACTGAAAAAGGCCAGACACGAAAAGTGGTTTTCAGTGGTGACCTGGGGCACAAAGGTGCTCCAATTCTAAAAGATCCCGAACTTATCAGGCAAGCCGACCTGGTTGTTATGGAAAGTACTTATGGTAACCGTTTTCATCGAAGCTGGGATGAAACCTGGCGGGAAATGGGAGAGGTCATATCAAGCGCAAAAAGCAACAAGGGTAATATCATGATACCGGCTTTTACTGTCGGCAGAACCCAGGAGTTGCTGTATGTGTTTGAACGTCATTTCGATGACTGGGGCATTGGCGACTGGGAAGTATTTCTCGATACCCCCATGGGGATTGAGGCGACCAAGGTTTATGCAGAACACGCTGAAGTTTTTGATTCACGTGCAAGAGAAAATTACGAAGAAACGTTGGTAGCATTTAGTTTGCCAAATTTGCATATGTCACATAGCAGCGAAGACTCGATGAAAATCAATCGAATAAAATCGGGCGCAATAATTATAGCTGGCAGTGGTATGTGTACTGGTGGGCGCATAAAGCATCATTTCAAACACAATATCTGGCGCGAACAATGCCATGTCATGATCGTCGGCTTCCAGGCCAAGGGAACCTTGGGGCGCGCTCTTGTTGATGGTACCCAGCATATCAACCTATGGGGTGAAACTGTCATGGTAAAAGCCAAAGTGCACACCATTGGCGGTCTGTCTGCTCATGCAGACCAGCAGGACTTGGTAGACTGGTATGCCAATTTTGAAGGACGTCCCCGTGTTGTCCTGGTACATGGTGAACCTGAAGCGATGGATACTTTGGCAGGGCGACTGGAAAATGAACTGCATGCAGATGTGATAAAGGCTGACTATCAGCAGTCATTAACACTATGATGCAGCTTTATGCCGTCCAAGAAGAGGCCTTGTCTTATAAGTAAAAATAATTTTAGCTCTTTCAGGGTTGCGATTTATAGGAGCATGAAAGGTTTTATATGATTTCACTGGTTGAAAATCAGTGAAATGGCCCGCCCTAGAGGATTCGAACCTCTGACCTTGCCCTCCGGAGGGGCACGCGCTATCCAGCTGCGCCAAGGGCGGATATCTGATTTTTGACAATCTGAAGTGGCCTGTACGATACCATAAAAATACTATTCAAGTATCAAAACAATCAGTTGTTTGGGGCCGTGAATACCATAAGCCAGGGTCTGTTGAATATCGGCGGTTTTGGATGGGCCCGAAACGAGAAGTGCATTGCTGGGCATTGCATTTTCCCAATGTTGAGATTCGATGGCCTGTGCCAGTGATTCGTAGATTTCATCGGACTTCAGCAAGGCGATATGAACCGGGGGTACAAGGGAGAGAAGTCTGGGTTCCTGTTCGTCAGGCCACAAAATCAGGCTGCCGGTATCAGCGATGCCTCCTCTTGTGGTTGTGATGCCGGCATCAATTTGGTTAAAAAGCGTCGCTTTGAATTGCTCGATATTTTGTGAATAGTCTTGAACTTCCAGGGAATGATGGGCACTTTCTTTAAAAGCCAATCCTTCTTTTGTACTGCCTGCTAAGACGCGGTTGAGTTTGCGTTTGGGTAGTTCGCTGTTAATCCAGTCAATCCACTGATTTTTTCCAAGACGCTGTACTTCGGTACGTACCGCCTGCATTTGTTCAATGAGCCGTTCAATTTTTTTTTCTTTGTCCCAGCCATAATCTGGAATCAGATTATCTTGTAGATCATTCGTGTCGCGCGGTTTGCTACGCAGTCGCTTCAGAATATTTTCGCGTGCATTATTCATTATCGAAGCCCTGTTGTCTGGCAAGTTCGTGTAATGTTTGGGGGGCAGGTTTCGGCGCTGTACGATATTTTGTCCAGCCGCCAAGTTTTGAGGGGGCCAGGAAGCGTAGTCTTGATGCTGTCCAGCCGAATATAGCGTAAAGCCATGGACGGGCATGAGTGAAGCTCCAAAGCTTCCATGTCATTGCTTCGGAGCGGTTGCGTAAACTTCCCTTTCCAGATGTGCGGCTGTTGCCGAATTGTTGATTATTGCTTTCAGCGCGCAACCGGTTGATCAGCGATGGTAGTGGGATTTGTACGGGACAGGCTTCTGCACAGGCTCCGCACAAGCTACAGGCTGATGTCAGGTCTCCCATTTGTTTCAGGCCTATGCGTTGAGGCTCCAGCACGGTACCAATGGGTCCGGGGTAGGTTGAGCCGTAGGCATGACCTCCTACCTGCACATACACCGGGCAATGATTGATGCAGCTTCCACATCTTATGCAGCGCAGAGTGTCGATGAATTCATCGCTGCTGTGAATGTCAGAACGGGTATTGTCCAGCAGTACCAGGTGAACTTCCCTGGGACCATCTTTTTCATTGTCCTTTCGCGGACCGCTGATCATGTTGACGTAGGTCGTGATTGTCTGGCCTGTCGCTGTCTTTGGCAAGATGTTGAGCAGTGGCGGCAAGTCTTCGAGTTTTTCAATCACCTTCTCTATGCCGGTGATTGCGATATGCAGGTCAGGTACTGTCGTGCTCAGGCGACCATTGCCTTCATTCTCAACCAGGCACAACGTACCTGTTTCGGCTACGGCGAAGTTCACACCGGAAATTCCGGCGTCGGCGCTGGCGAATTTGTTGCGCAGGATTTTTCGGGCTGACAGGGTGAGCTCGTCAACGTCTTCGGTATAGGCTAGTTCGGGGAAATGCTGGTGAAACAGCTGGGCAACATCACGCGCATTTTTATGGATAGCCGGCATGATGATATGGGAAGGCGGTTCATGTGCCAGCTGGATGATGAATTCACCAAGGTCGGATTCAATAACTTCAATGCCCTGCTGTTCGAGGTAGGCATTCATGTCGATTTCTTCCGACACCATCGACTTGCCCTTAACAACCGTTTTGGCATCGGCTTTGCTCAATATGTCATGGACAATGCTATTGGCCTGTTCCGCTGTTTCTGCCCAGTGAACCTGTATGCCGTTTTGCGTGAGTTTTTCTTCAAGCTGTTCAAGCAGTTCAGGCAGGTGGTCCAGGGTCTTCTGGCGAATGCTTTTGGCCTGATGGCGTAAATCATCAAGCTGTCGTTTGTCCGGAAACTGTTGCAGGCGTTTGAGCTTGAGCCTGTCCATGGTGGCGCGCAGGTTCTGGCGTGCCTGGTGGTTTGCCAGTGCCTTGTCTATGCGTTGTACAAAGGCTTCAGTCTGTGGCATTGGTGCGCTCCCACAGAAATTCGGCAATGTGTTTTGTGGCAGGTGAAGTGCCCTGTTTTTCCAGGGCCCCGCCGATATTCATCAGGCAGCCGCAGTCCTGGCTGATGACAAGGTCAGCGCCGGTGTCTTTCAAATAACGGGTTTTATCCTCAACCATGGCGCCGGATATATCGGCCTGTTTAATGGCGAATGTACCACCGAATCCACAGCATTCTTCCTTGTTGTGCTGTTGCTGTTTTTCAACCTGCTTCAATTGATCGACAAGTTTTTCGATAGCATCTGCAGCCTGCATTTCCCTGCGCGCAGCACAGGAAGTGTGAATGGCTACTTTTACCGGCTGGCCGAGGTCTTCAAGTTTGATATCCAGTACATCCGTCAGAAATTGCGTCAGCTCGTAGGTTTGGGCTGAAAGTCGTTTAACGGCATTTTCTTCAGGGTGATTTTTAAAAAGTTCCGGCCAGTGGTGTTTGATCATGCCGGCGCATGAGCCCGATGGGACGACCAGGGGGATGTCTTTGGGAAAGCATTGCAGCAAATTTAGTGCTACATCGAGTGCTTCATCACGGTAGCCTGAGTTGAATGCAGGTTGCCCGCAACATGTCTGGTTCTGCGGGTAGATGACATTGATAGCTTCGCGCTGAAGCAGTTGCATACCTGCCAGACCTGCTTTGGGATAAAGCAGGTCAATCAGGCAGGTGCCGAAGAAATAGATGTTTTCGGGTTTTTCCATTGCCACTTAAGCATAGGCGGCAATACGATTTTTGTTAACGGCAGAAACATTAGAAAATCAGCCGCCCGCCAGATGCGATAGCTGCCGTGATCAGGCCTATGATCATGTTGACGCCGACCAGGTGGCGTATCTGTGTCAAAGCCTTGCCCCCGGCTGGCCAGTCCTGGGCTTCCACGGCTTTTTTCAGGCGTTTGAAAGGAGCAAAGAATACATGGAAGAAAATCAGCATCATGATGATGCCCAGCGTCATCATGATATTGATGTGCATTGGCAGGCCTTTGAAGCCATCTGGGTAGTACATCAGGATTACACCATAGCCGGTAGCCAGAATGGTGATGATGCATATCCATACCGCAGGGAAAAAGCGTTTGAAGACACCGACCCACAGTGTCAGGCGTGCAGGTGGCTCAAGCTGGGTGGCTGCTACCGGGCGTAAAAAGGCGTGAGCGAAAATCATGCCGCCAACCCAGATAACGACAGCGGCAACGTGTAACATGATGGCAATGCCCATGATGAACTCCTGAAATTTATTCGAAAACGGCGCGCATCATAGCATCTAATTCCTTTTATATGCCCTGACAGTTCAAAGTGTATTAGAAATTGGTTATACTTCGCGCCCATCGTAAACCCTGTAAGGAATTTTATTATGTTGAAGCGCACTCTGGTTATGGCCCTGGCGGGTTCTCAAATGCTGGTTTCCGGTCTGGTAATGGCTGAAGAAGATCGTTCCGCTGTTCTTGAACGCATCAAGCCTGTAGGTACCGTGGCGGTTGAAGGTCAGGAAATGCCTGTGATTACCAAAACCGAAGTGGCTCCTCCACCGGCGCCCGAAGCTGCTCCGGCAGCACCTGCTGAAGCGGCTGCTCCCGTTGCTGCAGCGGCTCCTGCAGCGGCACCGGCTTCTGCCGCTGTTGTTGATGGCGCTGCGATTTACCAGCAAGCCTGTTTTGCCTGTCATGCGACCGGCGCTGCCAACGCACCTAAACTTGGTGACAAGGCTGCATGGGCTCCACGACTGCCTAGCGGTAAGGAAGCCCTGCTGAACAGTGTCCTCAAGGGCAAAGGCGCCATGCCTCCGAAAGGTGGTCGTATGGATTTGTCTGATGAGCAGATCAGTGCGGCGGTTGACCACATGATTCAGGCTGCCCAGTAAGTTATTTATCTTACCCCATCCCGGCCTTCCTCTTTGGAAGGGCTGGTTGGGGTCAGCTCCCCAGCATCGCCTTGATGTTGGCTAAATGCGCCGTGCCGCGTTCCTTCTTCTCGACTACATTTCCGGAACTTTTACCTTCCCAGCTGATATCTTCATTCGGCAGTTCTTCCAGGAAACGACTGGGTTCGCACTGAATCAGTTCTCCAAAACGTTTTCGCTTTCTGGCATAGGTCATGGTCAGGGTTTGTTGTGCCCGTGTTATTCCCACGTAAGCCAGGCGGCGTTCTTCTTCAATATTGTCTTCCTCGATACTGGTGTGGTGTGGCAGCAGGTCTTCTTCCATGCCGACCAGAAAGACATGCGGGAATTCCAGGCCCTTGGAAGCATGCAGCGTCATCAGGCTGACGCGGTCACCACCTTCTTCTTCATCCTGTCTATCGAGTACATCCATTAACAGCAGATGACTGACCAGTTCGGCAACGGTATCACCACGATTCTCATCTGCTTGCAGACGATCCAGCCATTCGAGTAATTCTTCAATGTTTTCCTGTTTGCGTTGCGCGGCTTTTTCATTACTGGACTGATCCACAACCCAGCCAGTGTAGTCAATTTCTGCTAACAGTTGCCGTACACAGGCTGTCAGTGACTTTTCCAGCGTCATCTGGCTGTAGAAATCAATCATCCTGGAAAAAGCCTGCAGTTTTTCCTGCAAGCGGGGCTGGAGGATTTCGCCCAGCCCGAACTCATCACAGGCTGATTTCAGACTGATGTCTCTTTCAGTTGCATAACTGGCGAGCTTTTGCAGTGTGCCGGCACCAACACCACGGGCTGGTGTATTGACAATACGAAGAAATGCCGTGTCATCATCAGCGTTGGCGAGCAGGCGCAGGTAGGCCATGACATCCTTGATTTCGGCGCGGTTGAAAAACGATTGTCCGCCGCTCAGAAAGTAGGGGATATTGTGGGTGCGTAGCGCTTTTTCGAATCCGCGGGACTGGTGATTGCCGCGATATAAAATGGCATAGTCGCCATAGTTGCAGCCTGTGCGAAAACGATGGTGCAGGATTTCAGTGGCGACCTTGCCAATTTCATCGGCATCATCCCGACAGCTGATCACGCGCAGCGGGTCTCCCGGGCCGAGTTCACTCCACAGTTTCTTTTCAAAGACGTGTGGGTTATTGGTGATCAACTGGTTGGCCGCCCTGAGAATGCGGCTGCTGGAACGGTAATTCTGTTCCAGCTTGATGATGTTGAGTGTTGGGAAATCCTCTTTCAGGCGTGCCAGGTTTTCCGGTCGTGCACCACGCCAGGCATAGATGGATTGATCATCATCTCCAACCACTGTTAGAGCCTGGCGTACACCCACCAGCAGGCGTACCAGGTCGTACTGGGCATTGTTGGTGTCCTGATATTCATCGACCAGCAGATAGCGTATGCGGTTCTGCCATTTGTCCCGAATCTGTGAATCCCTGGTAAGGATTTCTACCGGCAGGCGCAGCAGGTCGTCAAAATCCACAGCGTTATAAGCCTGTAACAATTCCTGGTAGGCGAGGTATTTCTTTGCCAGGTCATATTCGCCATCGCTGTCTGCCAGTGATAAGGCTTTTTGCGGAGCAATCATGGCATTTTTCCAGTTTGAGATTTGCCATTGCAGCAGATCTGTCTGGTCTTCGGATTTATCAGTTTTGAGTAGCTCCCTGATGGCATTTTTACAGTCTTCCTGGTCCATCAGGGTGAAGCCTTTCTTAAGTCCTGCCAGCGCGAATTCCTGGCGTAAAATATTCAGCCCCAGTGTGTGGAAGGTTGATATTTTCAGGCCTTTGGCATTGTCATTGGGAAAGGCCTGTTTGACGCGGTTTTTCATTTCACGTGCCGCCTTGTTGGTGAAGGTGACTGCGGTGATATGTGATGGAGAGAGTTTTGCGTTTTCAATCAGATGCACGATCTTGCGTGTGATCACACGGGTTTTGCCGGAACCGGCTCCGGCTAATACCAGCAGGGGGCCATCAAGATACTGCACGGCTTGTTGCTGGCGTGGATTGAGGTCGGACATACTACCTGAAAGGGTTTATTATTATGCTGTGTATAGTAACTAACCCTGAACCGTTTGAGGTATCAGAAAAATGAATAGCAATAATAAACGAGTTACCGCGCAGTACGCCGATGACCTGATGAAACGTGAATCATGGCGTATGTTCCAGATTATGTCTGAATTTGTCGAAGGTTTTGAGGCGCTGGCACAGATTGAGCCGTCGGTGAGTGTTTTTGGTTCGGCACGAACCAAACCCGATCATCCCTATTACAAACTCACCGAAGAGGTTTCCTGTCTGTTATCCGACAGCGGTTTTGCCGTTGTCAGTGGTGGTGGCCCCGGCATTATGGAAGCGGCCAACAAGGGGGCCTTCGCGGGCAAGTCGCCAAGTGTGGGGCTTAATATCCAGTTGCCAATGGAGCAGGTCGGCAATTCATACCAGGATATTTCACTGACTTTCAGACACTTTTTTGCCCGCAAGGTAATGTTCGTTAAGTATGCCTCGGCCTATGTGGTGTTGCCTGGTGGTTTTGGCACGCTTGATGAGTTTGCTGAAATTCTGACACTGGTACAGACCGGCAAGTCCAGAAAAATCCCGATCATCCTTATGGGTTCTGATTTCTGGAGAGGCCTGATCGACTGGTTCAAGGAGCAGATGGTTTCAGCAGGAACCATCAGTGCGGATGACATGGATCTGATACAGATCATTGATGAGCCAAAAGCCGTTGTCGATGCTATTTTTGCCCATTACGAAACCCGCAGCATCCTGCCTTCCGAGGATGAAGAGGAAATCATGCTTGAGTTGTAATATGATTGTGAATAACAGAGAAGACAACAGGATCATTTCATGAAAAAGATTATTGGCATGGGCTTGCTTGTGGCCGCAGTTGGCGTTTCAGCCATGCAGCCACCACCGCCTCCGCCCCGGCCGGGCATGGTCGATGCACCTCCTCCACCGCCGGTGATGCAAAGTGGCGAACCGATGGCGGCTCCGGATGTGACCATCATCCAGACCCAGAATGAAAGAATTTATGAATATCGTGTTGGCGCCACCCTTTACATGGTACGTATCGTGCCACGTGTCGGTGCTCCTTATTATTACTTTGACAGCAATGGTGATGGTGAACTGGATTATCATGAAACTGATCCCAGGCGTTCGAAAGTCAACATGTGGGAACTTTTCAGGTGGTAAGTGGTAAGTAGTGACTCACCTGCAATTAAAGCCGGCAATGCCGGCTTTTTTGACCGAAAAAAAGCCATTTTTTCCTAAAGTTATTCTTCTTCAGGCCGTTGATCAGGTTACTAAAAGTAATTAAAAATTTTTCATTTGATTCGTATTTCCGGGGGCCTTGCTATGAAGATGCCAAAATGGACTATCAAGTTAAAGATTGGTAGCGGTTTTTTTGTCGCAGGCATGATGCTTGTGATCTGTGGCATGGCAGGGCTTTTCCTGGCATCCAGTCTTTCTGTTTCCCTCAGTAATTTTACCGGTCCGGTGCTGCAGACGACTTCCAATGCCAATAAAGGCATGCTCAGTGTGCAGGGGCAGTTGATTGCGGTTCAGGATATTCTTTCAGGCAGTGGTGCTGAAGATGCGCAGCAAAAGCTCAAAAAGGCGGAAGAAAAGGCTAAAAGTACGCTGCAGGGCATTAAAAAGGCCGGGCAGGTCGATGATGCTGCTGTTGCTGAACTTTCCCGCAAGATGGAGAATTTCTCTGCCGCCAAGGATTCCCTGTTAAAGGTTCACAGCGATTACGTTGAGCTTGAAAACGAGATTGATAAAACCGTATCAGAGCTACTGGATTTTATTATTGCGATAGAGCGTCTTGCGAGTCAGGCCCTGCTGGAAAGCCAGATGCAGTATGAAGAAGAGGAAGAAGAGTCAGAGGCCGAAAATGACTTTGAAACCGTGCAGGACGAAACTGAGGCTGAAGACCCGGACTCTTCCTCGGCCGAGGATCTGGTTATGGCCAACCGGGATCTGGTTAACTCGGCCAGTGAAGCACGACTGGCACTTTTGAACCGTCTCAATCTGCTCAATCGTTTCCGCGCCAATCCCGCTGATGTCGATACCCGCCAGCGTCTGGGGCAGGTTTATGAAGACCTGGCTTTTGCCGGTGATACTTTTGCTGAAAGTCCGATAATGGGTGAAAAATTTGTTGAAAATGGTCCGCATCAGGGCAAGAGCTATGGCGGTGTTGTAAAAGAACTGATTGGGTTGCATGGAGAGCAGTTTGAGAAATCCATGGCGATGTTTGTTCAACTGAAGGGCTCCAAGCAGGAATATTCCAAAGTCGCTGACTCCCTGATTGAATATGGCCAGGGTTTGCTGGCAGATATTAACAAGTCGGTGGGCGATGAGCGCACAGTCCTGTCAAATGTGCTGGAAACCGGAACCCAGACGATTATAGCAGTGCTGGTGCTTGGTATTGTGCTGGGTATTGCGATTTTCTTTATCACCGTGAGGGCGATCACTGGCCCGATAACCCAGGTGCGCAGCCAGATGGAAGATATCGCCCAGGGTGAAGGTGACCTGACTATTCGCCTTAAGGTTAAGGGGCAGGATGAGGTTGCTGACCTGGCCAATGCATTTAATGCCTTTACCGATAAGTTGCGCAGCATTATCCAGACGTTGCAGGGAAATATTGCCGAACTGGTTGATGCGACTTCAAAAATCAGTGTGGTGGCAGAACAGACCCAGTCCCAGACGTTGGCGCAACAAAATGAACTCAATGGCGTGGCTGTTGCCATCAATGATCTTTCTTCCGGTTCAACCCAGGTAGTGACAAACACTTCCGAGGCAGCCAATGGCACGCAAATGGCGAACCAGGAAGCCCAGGCAGGTCTGCAGATTATGGAATCGACCATCAAGACCATTGAAAGCGTGGCTTCGGAAGTCGAGGACACCTCGACGGCAGTAGATGAGCTTGGCGCCAAGAGTGACCAGATCGGCGTGGTGCTTGAAGTCATCCGTACCATTTCAGAACAGACCAACCTGCTGGCACTGAATGCTGCCATTGAAGCTGCAAGAGCCGGTGAGCAGGGGCGCGGCTTTGCAGTGGTTGCTGATGAAGTGCGTGGTCTGGCAGCAAGAACGCATGATTCCATTGGTGAAATTCAGGAGATTATTGACCAGCTGCAGTCTGGTACAAACAATGTCATCCGCCAGATGAAAGGCGTACGTGAAAATGCTGCCAACAGTGTGGCACCTGTTACCGAGGCCGGAGAGAAATTGCGCTCAATCACAGACGCCGTTGAGAGTATCAATAACCTGAATGCGCAGATTGCGACGACAGCACAGACGCAGAGTCAGACCGCATCAGACGTCGACAGTAACATTGTAAATATCAGCAGTATGGCGAATGAATCTACTGAAAATGCGCAAACGCTGATGCATGCGACCAACACCCTGACGCAGTTGGGCGATGAGCTGCAGCAGTTGGCCAGTCAGTTCAAGGTGAATTAACTCTCTTCTGCTTCCCCCTGTCCAAGGGGTAAGGTGGGCAGGGGTGGTGTTTTAGCCTGTCAGCTTTTCAACCAGTTGTTGCAAGGCCTTGCCGCGATGGCTCAGGCTGTTTTTCTTTGCGGCAGTCAGTTCGGCGGCACTGCAATTTTCTTCCGGTACAAAGAATACAGGATCATAACCAAAGCCATTTTCACCCTGTGGTGAAGTCAGTATTTTCCCTTCCCAGCTTCCCTGGCAAATGACAGGCACCGGGTCGTTTTCATGGCGTAGATAAACCATCAGGCACTGAAAACGGGCAGAACGTTGTTCGCCTGGAATATCTGCCAGGGCATCCAGCAATTTTTCAACATTTTCCTGGTCAGTGGCGTTATTGCCGGCATAGCGTGCAGAGTAAATACCTGGCTGTCCATCCAGAACATCCACTTCAATACCTGAATCATCTGCAATGGCAGGAAGTCCGCTGGCTTTGGCAGCAAAGCGCGCTTTCTTGATAGCATTTTCCACGAAGCTCAGCCCATCTTCAACGGCTTCTTCGCTGGTAAAGGCTTTTTGTGGCACAATTTCAAAATTCTGTTGAGCCAGTAGCGTATTGATTTCTTTTATTTTTCCAGCGTTATTGCTGGCTAAAAAAATTTTTTTTTTTTAAATGGGGATTGGTTGATATTTTCCGTCTTGAAACGGTTAGTTTACTTATTATTTATTGAAAACAGCATGTTTTTTT
>Ga0180433_10002763_pt1 | contig 26610 bp, 23 predicted proteins | sample SS_ome_8_FD_132980 | JGI IMG/M metagenome (GOLD analysis project Ga0180433, IMG submission 132980) | Hypersaline lake sediment archaeal communities from the Salton Sea, California, USA - SS_1_D_1 metaG | ecosystem: Environmental > Aquatic > Non-marine Saline and Alkaline > Hypersaline >... | reverse complement strand
TGTCTCTTGTCTCTTGTCTCTTGTCTCTTGTCTCTTGTCTCTTGTCTCTTGTCTCTTGTCTCTTGTCTCTTGTCTCTTGTCTCTGACATGGATACCCCACTACTCATTATTTTTACCCGAAACCCTGAACCAGGGAAAGTAAAAACGCGTCTTGCAGCTGCAACCGGAGATGCGTTCGCGTTGGCACTCTATAACAGGATGAGGGGGATTACGCTTAAAGCCGCTCTTGAAAGCGGTGCGGAACTCGCCGTATTCTATTCGGACTATCTCCCTGAAAACGATTGTTTTCTTGCGCCGGGCATACAAGCGTTCCTGCAGGAAGGCGATGATCTTGGTTCACGGATGCTGCATGCCTTCGATAAAGGGTTTAGCGAAGGATACCGGCGAATTGCCCTTATCGGAACAGACTGCCCTGAACTGACCGGAGAAACACTCAGAAAAGCTTTTGCTCTTTTGAACAGGCACGGTGCGGTCATCGGACCGGCAACAGACGGGGGGTACTATCTGATAGGAATGCGCGACCTGCTTCCGGATCTTTTCATCAACCGTGAATGGAGCACCTCGAGGGTCTGTAATGACGCACTGAACATACTGAAACAACACGGGGTCGACTGCGCTCTGCTTCAGGAGCTCTCCGATATCGATACAGTCGAGGACCTCGAAAACCTCAATTCCTCCCGGCCATGAACCTGAGTATCATCATACCCACATATAATGAAGAGAAAAATATCGCTGACATACTTTCATCACTCTGCAAAGCGACAGAAAAAAGAAACGACGTCGAAATAATCGTCAGCGATGCAAGCGATGATAACACACAGCGCATCGCATCGGAGTTTTGCGTCACTGTCTGCCGTTCACCGAAAGGCCGTGCAGCCCAGATGAACCGTGGAGCAGAACGCGCAACCGGAGAGATGCTCTATTTTCTTCATGCAGACACCCTGCCTCCTGCCGGATTCATCGATACCATTCTTTCAGCAAAACAATCGGGAAAAGAGGCAGGATGCTTCCAACTGACTTTTGATGACCCCCACTGGCTGATGCAAACCTACGGGTGGTTTACCCGGCTTCCCCTGACGCTTTGCAGAGGCGGCGACCAGTCTCTTTTCATCATGAGCGATCTTTTCAAACGGATAGGCGGTTTCAACGAGGAACTGCGGGTCATGGAAGATATTGAAATCATTGAGCGCATCAGCACGCATTCCACCTTTACCATTCTCAACGACATGGTAATCACTTCCGCAAGGAAATACGCTCTAAACGGAAGAATCAGGCTACAGGTTATCTTCGGGCTGATTCACCTGCTTTACTCTTTGGGATTTGACCAGGATATCATCGCTGATTACTATGCGCACACGGTAGACTAAACGTATCAGCCACCAGGCAACCGTCAGATCCTTTCCTACCACTGAACGATTATTATCACCTAAGTTGATCGTTTCAACAAATGCTTTACGGTGTCAATATTATACTATCTAATGCGTTATGCTGAATTTTCTTACAGCGAACATCTCACCCGACGGGTTGCGCGACCATAATGCAAAAAAATCGCATGTGTTGAAACCCTATGGGATTGTCGCTCAACTCAGGTATCATTAATCTGTTTATTTGGCCAATATTGTCGGGAATCAGCAGGTGACCCGATTATTTATTATATTGTCATTAAAACACATCCTCTATCCTAAATAACACTGAAGCACAATCGTTCAGTTGCAGATTAAAACACCAGATACACTATGGTAGAAGAAATCAGAAACAGTTCCGGCACACCGGAAACGGCTCAAAATGAAACGTCCGGCAACAAGAATGCCGACTTCCCTACGCTTTTTGAAAACATAGGGCTTTTGATTGACTCGTCCATCGGCTCGATTACAGAAATGATAGATTCCGCGAATTCGGTCACGAAACAGGTTTCTGAAAACATCACTCTGATAGCCAACTCGGATGCGGTCAAAGGAATAGTTGACAATATCGGTTCCCTGTCACAAAATGTCATTCAGGGTGTCAACGATACGCTGAATTCCGAACAACTGAAAAAGACATTCGATGAGCTGGGAAAACTCGCTACGTCTGTCCTTGACAGTGCAGGTTCAGTTGTAAATTCCGAGCAGGCTCAAAATCTTTTCACTACCGTCAACACCGGCTTGAACCAACTGCTCCAGACAATTGTCAGCCCTGTTCAGTCAGGAGCCGCAGCCATGCAGGCAAAAAAAGCCATAGAAATCCCGTTCTGTCACAAAACCCCTTGCGCTCCATCAGACGCAAGCCCTGAACCGGAAAAAAAAGCAACTCCGACACCACAGGCTGCACCGCCTGAACCTTCTCAAGCAGCAATAAAAAAAGAAGAGCCTGTCAAGCAGGCGGCACAGCCAAAAGAGTCTCAAAGCGTACCAGCCGTCAGGCGTGAAAATCCCTCACTCAAACCGAAAAAAACTGAAAACAAGAGACGCGATAACAACGACAAAACCCGCGGAAAAGATCGTTCAGGGTATAAAAAGGAAGATCCTTCAAGAAAAGGGACAATCCCGCGCCAGAAATAGAACAAAACTGACCGGAAACATATGACTAGACTATTCTAATTGCATACTACTAAGAGCCTATTCCCCCTATACCTCCAAACACAGGAATATTCGTGCTACGTTCAGAAAACCATCATAAAAAGCCCAACGATGATTCGGGTCAGAATAAACACTACCGGGTATTGGTCGCAGACGACCATAAATCAACCCGCATCGTGCTGAACCATTTCCTGAAAAAAATGGGCTATCTCCCGATTGAAGCCGTTGACGGAAACGAGTGCGTGTCAATTCTTGAAAAAGAAAAAATCGACATTCTGCTTCTGGATATCAATATGCCGAACAAAGACGGCTCTGAAGTGATGAACTATCTCCAAAAGCAAGGAATAACCATACCGGTTATCATGATCACTGCACTCGATGACATACCGAATACGGTAAAGTTCATAAAAATGGGTGCATATGAATATCTCACCAAACCTCTTGATTTTGACCGGCTGCAGATCGTCATGAGAAATGCCATTAGCGAATCAGCGCTTCATGACAAGGTTTCACAGCTTAAAAAAGAACTCAAAAGCAAAGAGATTTTCAGAAACATCATCGGGAAAAGCGCTCAGATTAAGCAAACGATGGAGCAGGCGCTGCACGTCATGGAAACCGATCTCAATGTCCTGATCATCGGTGAAAGCGGTACCGGCAAGGAACTCTTCGCCCAGGCGATTCATGAAGGCAGCAAAAGAAAAAACGGTCCGTTTATTTCGGTTAATTGTGCGGCCATTTCACATGAACTTGCCGAAAGCCTCCTTTTCGGGCATACAAAAGGTTCATTTACCGGCGCAAATAACGATCATCAGGGATTTTTTGAACAGGCTGATGGCGGCACTCTCTTCCTCGATGAAATAGGAGACATGAATGCCGATATACAGGCAAAAGTGCTCAGAGCGATCCAGGAGAAAAAAATTCGCAGAGTTGGCGAAAAAAGCGAGCGGAGTATTGATTTCAGAGTCATCTCCGCTACTCACTGGGATTTTGCCCAGGCTCTTGACAGCAACTCATTCAGGGATGACCTCTATTACAGACTTGAAGAATTCCCCCTCTACCTGCCTCCTCTGCGAGAACGGAAAGAGGATGTTCCCTTCCTTGCGAAACACTTTCTTGAAGAGTTCTGCAGCGCCAACAATCTCAAGCAGCTGAGCTTTTCGCATGAAGCTCTTGAAGAAATCGAGGAATACCACTGGCCAGGCAATATTCGTGAACTCAAAAACGCCATTCAGAGAACTGCGATAAGCTGTAAAAACAGTGATGAAATAGCCTCTATTCTCTCCCACAAAGGAGGCCGGCTCAGAAAAAACGCTACACCGCTTGCTGCAGAAGAGAATGGCATTCAGATAGAAACCGCAGACAGAAAGACAAAAATACAGAGCCTTGAAGAAATTGAACGTCATGCTATTGAAGAAACCTTCAAGGCCTGTGAAGGCAATCCGACAAAAACAGCCCAGGTGCTTGGTATCGGAAGAGCGACACTCTACAGGAAACTCAAGAAATTCGGGCTCAATTAAGAAATGACTATTGACTATTGACTATTGACTATTGACTATTGACTATTGACTATTGACTATTGACTATTGACTATTGACTATTGACTATTGACTATTGAAAAATGTAAAAGTCCTCTTTTCATTTTTCAATAGTCATTTCTACACTCCTGTATGTCCGAATCCTCCATCTCCACGATCTGTCTCTGAAAGGGCCTTCACCTCTTCAAGCCTGACATGTTCGTAACGGGCGACAACCATCTGGGCTATCCTGTCCCCATGGCTTACAATAAACGGTGTTTTTCCGTAATTAACGAGAATAACCTTTACTTCTCCCCTGTAGTCGGCATCTATGGTAGCAGGAGCATTGGGAAGTGATATCATATGCTTTAAAGCAAGACCGCTTCGAGGCCGGAGCTGGGCTTCATATCCCGGAGGAAGCTCAATAGCAAGGCCTGTAGGTATCAGCGCCGTGGAGAACGGAGCGAGCGTCACAGGCTCATCAAGACATGCGGCCAGGTCCATTCCTGCTGCCTGGAAAGTAGCATAATGAGGAAGAATCGCTTTTTCGTTTACACGTACAATAGGTACTTTTACCATTGAAATGTTTTTACTCCAGGATAATGAAGATGTAGAAGAATATATGCAAAACAGAGATTCAGATAAAGTATATGCACTTGCTTTCGGCGCACATCCTGATGATGTTGAACTTTCCTGCGGTGCAACCCTGCTGAAAATCATTGATGAAGGGCAGACTGTCGCCGTATGTGATCTCACTCAGGGAGAGATGGGAACGCTTGGAAGCCCGAAGCAACGCAGAAAAGAGTCGGATAACGCAACACGGGTTATGGGATACAGCGAACGCGTTACTCTGGACCTCGGAGACGCAAAACTCCATCATACTGATGCGGCTGTCGAAGAGGTCATCGGGGTAATCAGACATTTTCTTCCAGAAGTAGTATTCACCAACCCTCCGGATGAACGTCATCCCGATCATATGAAAGCCTCACGTCTGGTGTACGACGCGGTGTTCTACGCTGGACTGAAAAAAATCACCACAACATACGACGGACAAAAACAGCAGCCCCACAGACCCCGCCACCTGCTTTACTATATGCAGTTCAGGCATTTCGATCCTTCCATCATCATCGATGTCTCCTCAACATTTGAACGATCGAGACAGGGAGTCCTCGCTTTCGGCTCGCAATTCTATCAGGAAGGCGCCGGGGATGAGCCTGAAACACTGATCAAACGAAAGGAATTTCTTACCGGACTTGAAGCTCGGTCCCGGTATCTGGGAGAACAGATCGGAACCCGTTTCGGCGAGGGTTTCACCATGCCTGGACCGGTTGGAGTATCGAACTTCAGCAGGCTTTTTCCGAAAAACGGTCACATGGCTCCCAGCACCCTTCAATGATAGTCGCTTTTTGCCTTTTCCCGACCGCTCAAAAACCTGTCAACCTGCAAGGCTGCGCGACAGCCTTCCGATGCAACGATAACCGCCTGCTTGATATCCTTGCAGAGAACATCACCGGCGGCAAACACACCGGGCACAGAAGTAGAAAAATCCCCGTTAACTTTCAGGCAGCCCGATTCCCGCACTTCAAGAAGACCTCCCGCGTAATCAAGAATCGGCGCTGAACCTGTAAGGTAAAGAAATACGCCATCGACAAAAAGAGGACTCTCATCTCCGGTAATACTCAGGGATTCAACGGCTTCCTCGCCGTTGATCGAGGAAATACGTTTGTTGTAGAGCACATCCACATTCGGAAGAGTGCCAAGACTTTCGACCTCCTCATCCGGGGCCGCAAACGTTGTGGTCGGACAAAGGAGATAGACTTTTCCGGCAAAACGGGAGAGCACCTTCGCCTCTTCTACCGCTTCGCCGGTTCGACCTGAAACGGCAACAACCTGCCCTTTGTAAAAGGCGGCATCACAGGTGGCACAATAGCTTACTCCAGCACCGACAAGCTCTCGTTCGCCCGGAATCTCCCGGCTCTTGCCCATCGATCCGGTAGCCAGAATAAGGGCTTTCGCCCTGAACAGCTTGCCGCTTGCCGTAAAAACAACCTTTTCCCGATCCCTGAGATCGATACCGGTCACCTTTTCTCTCATAAAATGGGCGCCGAAATATTCTGCCTGGCTTTTCATGGAAGCCAGTAACTCCATCCCTGAAATATCAGGACGCACTCCGGGGTAATTGGCGATAACGTGGGCCATGCCAAGTGCTCCTGCATGAGGATCTTTGTCAAGCACAAGAGTCTGTAACTCGGCTCTCGCCGTATATATCGCGGCTGAAGCGCCTGCAGGCCCTCCGCCGATAATCAGGACGTCGCAGTGTTCCGTATTCATTTTTTGGTCAGCGTTTCAAATTGTCCGAAATTCTCTAAATTCTTCAATAGTAACTTTTTCCCCGCAAAAACCGAGGCCATGCAAAAAATAGTATTTTCGATAGCAATTCTTTTTCTTTTTTCAGCACTTTCCTCTTGCAGCGACAGTTCACGGGAATATCGTTCAGACCAGATTGCCATAGGCGTTGACGCGGATTTCGATCACCTCAACCCTCTTCTCATCCAGCTCTCCCTCTCCAGAGAAGTCTGCAACCTGATTTTCCCTTCACTGGTCAAACCAGATTATGACCCTGAGCTTGGCACCATTACCTTTCAACCGAATACCGCTGAGAAATGGGAGTTCACCGAAGGCGGCAGAAAAGCCATCTTCCATCTCCGGAAAGACGCTGTATGGCAAGACGGTGTACCGGTCACGTCACACGATTTCAAATTTTCCTACCGGCTCTATGCCGACCCGAATATCGCCAGTTCTCGCCAGCATTACCTTAACGATCTGCTCCTCCTCGATGACGGCAGTATTGACTTTGACAACGGCATTGAAACTCCTGATGACACAACGCTTGTTCTCACTTTCATGAAACCGATGGCCCCGGCAATCATTCTCGATCATTTTAATGACCTGATGCCTGTCGCAAAACATATTTTCAAGTCGATCCCTCCTGAAGAAATCCGGATGAAAGCTGCAGAAACACCGATCATCGGAGCAGGCCCCTTCAAGGTAAAAGAGTGGGCGCGTCAGCATAAGCTGTTGCTTGAATCAAATAAAACCTCTGTGCTCCCCCAGCCTGCTGCTGTCTCGAAAATGAGCTTTATCATCATTCCGGAATACACAACCCGACTGACGATGCTTAAGTCAGGTCAGCTCGACGCAGTTATTTCAGCAGGCGGCATCAACCCCAAAGATCTTGAAGAGCTGAAAAGAAGCAATCCGGAGATCTCGATCAAACCCGTACGAAACCGCTACTTTGACAGTATTGTCTGGCTCAATATCAACGGCGAGCAGTACAGGGAAAACAAAATAATAGAACCGAATGTCTTTTTCGGAGACAAAAGGGTACGAAAGGCCATGACCTATGCCATAGACCGCCAGTCGATCATCGACGGGTTTATGGGCCCTGAACATGCCACCATTGTCAACACGTCCCTCTCTCCTGCATATGAAGCTATCGCAAACACATCGCTTGGAACTTACGCATTCGACCCGCAAAAGGCCGAATCGCTACTCAGGCAATCAGGCTGGGAGCCGGGACCGGACGGCATCCTGCAGAAAAACGGCACACGCTTTTCATTCACGCTTGCTGCCCCTGCAGGTAACCCCCGAAGGAACTATGCGGCAACAATTATCCAGCAGAACCTCCGCGAGATCGGTATAGAATGTAAACTGAGAATAGATGAAAAACTCATTTTTCTGAAAAACCAGAACGAGTTCCGGTACGATGCAGCCCTGTCGGGATTAGCCGCAGAAACACTTCCGTTTCAGCTTATCATCTGGGGGTCGGACTTCGAAAACCGCACGTTCAACTCTTCGGCTTTTCAGAATCAGGCCCTGGACCGCGTCATCAGCCGCCTTAACACCCCCCTGCCTGAAAACGAAAGCCTCATCTTGTGGAAAGAGTACCAGAAAATCCTGCATGAAGAACAGCCGAGAACCTTCCTCTACTACTATGACGAACTTGAAGGGTTCAGCAACCGGGTAAAAAATGTAGAAGTAAACCTTCTTTCCACCCTTTATAACGCGTATGCGTGGGAACTGGAATAGCGACTTGATAGCATTGGGGCATACAGGCAATTTTTTCTATATTCCTGAGCTTTTTTTACTTCGACGCTACAGTGTCATAAACCGGACAAAATTTAGATGTATGCCTCGTTATACTCCCGAACAACTTGAAAAAAGAAACGCTTCAGTCTGGACAACAACTCAGGGTATCCTCGCACCGATCCAGTTTGTCGTTTTCCTTGCAGGTCTGGTTGTAACGCTCCTGTATAAAACCGGAGTCGTCGTTGACGATTTCTCGTGGGTAACCATCTTTGTCGTTCTGAAAACGTTAATCTTTATCCTGATATTCGTTACCGGAGCATTCTTTGAAAAAGATGTTTTCGACGAATACGTGTTCGCGCCCGAGTTTTTCTGGGAGGATGTAGGCAGCACCATAGCCATTATCATCCACATCTCCTACTTTGTCTTCTTCTCTATGGGCATGAGCGAAACAATCCTGATCTGGACCGCTCTCATGGCCTATTTGAGCTATCTTATCAATGCCGCGCAGTTTCTCATCCGTCTGATCGTCGAGAAAAGACATGCAAATAAACTCAATGCTCAATCTGAAGGAAACTGATTCTGACATGAAAGCAAAAGCTATTGTATTTACCGGTGTTCGCCAGATCGAGGTGAAAAACGTTACCCTGAAACCGGTTTTATCAACCGATGTGATGATTGAGACCTACTGGTCATCGATAAGCACCGGTACGGAAAAGATGGCTTTTGAAGGCCTTATCCCTTCGCCGCCCTTTATTTTTCCGTTTATCCCCGGCTATGAAACCGTTGGAAAAATCACGAAAGTCGGAGCGCATGTCAATGACAACCTGATAGGAAAATATGCCTACATCGCAGGTTCTTTCGGTTACGAAGATGTCAACGCCGCATTCGGAGGCGCATCACAGTTTGTTGTCTGTCCTGTCGAAAGCATTACTGTCCTTGACGGCATCGATGACCCGAAGTGCGGCATAGCGCTTCCACTGGGGGCAACAGCGCTGCACTTTATGGATCTTGGCGATGTGCAGGGCAGGAAAGTCCTTGTTCTCGGTCAGGGCGCAGTCGGCATCCTTGCCGTTCAACTGGCAAAGCATATGGGTGCCAGTCTTGTCGCCGCAACGGAACCTCACCAGAACCGCCTCAACTATTCATCAGCCGACCTCAAGGTAAACCCCTCATGCCAGGATGTTTCCGCAGAACTTGCAGGAAATGAATTTGATGTCATGATAGACAGTACCGGCGTTATGAGCGCGATCGAAACCGGCCTGCGTTTTCTGAAATTCCATGGAAAAGTGATTTTCGGAGGCTATTATCAGAGAATGAACATCGATTACTCGCAGGCTTTCGATAAAGAACTCTCATTCGTGGCCGCCCGACAGTGGGCAAAAGGAGATCTCCTGAGGGTGAAAGAACTCATCAAAAATAATACACTGCAGGCAAAAAAAATCTTCACCCACAGCCACCCTGTGAATGCTGATCTGGCCGAGGCCTATCATCAGGCATTCAACGATCCGGACTGCCTGAAAATGGTGCTCAACTGGAAACTGGAAAAAGAGAACACTGACTGAACACGGTGATCTGCAAAGCAACACTAACAACAGCCTGATGTCTACACCCCGCACAATTGCCATTTATGGAAAAGGCGGTATAGGAAAAAGCTTCACGACAACCAACCTCAGCGCGACATTCGCGCTTATGGGAAAAAGAGTGCTGCAGCTTGGCTGTGACCCTAAACACGATTCAACAACGTCGCTTTTTGGCGGCGTCTCGCTGCCAACCGTCACAGAAGTGTTCGCAGAAAAAAATGCCCGCAACGAAGAGCTGCAAATCAGTGACATCGTCTTCAGGAGAGATATACCGGATTTTCCGCAACCGATCTATGGCGTTGAACTCGGCGGGCCGCAGGTTGGAAGAGGGTGCGGAGGCAGAGGCATTATATCCGGTTTTGACGTACTGGAAAAATTAGGCCTGTTTTCCTGGGACCTGGATGTCATTCTGATGGATTTCCTTGGAGACGTCGTCTGCGGAGGTTTCGCAACGCCTCTTGCCCGCTCCCTGAGTGAGGAAGTGATACTGCTTACAAACAACGACCGTCAGTCGATTTTCACCGCAAACAATATCTGCCAGGCAAACAACTACTTCAAGACCGTCGGCGGTCAGTCAAAACTGCTCGGGCTCATTATCAACCGGGACGACGGTAGCGGCATTGCAGAAAAGTACGCTGCTGCAGCAGGAATCACTATCCTCATGAAACTGCCGCATAACACCGCGGCGAGAAACAAGGACGACAGTTTCGATTTTGCCGTCCGTCTCCCTGAAATCGGAGAACCGTTCCGCAAACTCGCCACTGATATTCTTGAAAGAAAAATTACGCCCTGTGAAGCTGCAGGACTTGATTTTCACACGTTTATCCGCCTTTTCGGAGAGGTAAACGAAGCTCACCCGACCCCGGCTTCCCATGATGAATTAACCGGTCAAAAACAACAGATCAACCGCGAGAGGCCCGAAGCGGCACAAAACGATTCAGTTTCACCTGAAAGCGAAAAACTGTTTGCCTGCATTGAAAAACTCCCTGATTCCGAAAAGGAAATCTACCGCTTGATCGAGGTGGAGAAAAAAAGCGCCGCGGAAGCAGCCGGAATAAAGGGGATCAGCGAAGCAGAGGCACAGGAAATTTTTTCTTCAGCCAGAACCCACCTCAGAAAACTGTTCTTCTCCGTTTGAGGAAGCCAGGAAAAAAGAATCGAGAATTCAGAAGCAAGAAGCCGGAAGCCTGAAGTCAGGGTCAAGAATCAAGAGACAAGAGACGAGAAGAGGGTATGGCCGGAAATGGCGAATGTCTATTTAGCCAACCAGCCATTTGGCCATTCAGCCTTTTGCCTTCACAAAAGATGGATGCCGCATCAAGTACGGCATGACTTTCCTTTCTTCCCGTCATCTTCTGTCTTGATCTGAAGATAACTTGAGGAGAAAAAACTCCCCTACTACCCCTACTACCTACTCTACCCCTTTGCTTTTTTTGCCGCCTTTGCCCTCAGGTTGGCATCCAGAATCCTTTTTCTGATCCGGATATTTTGCGGCGTCACTTCAACAAGTTCATCATCATTGATGAAATCGAGAGCCTGTTCAAGCGTCAGCTTTTTCGGAGGAGTGAGACGAACCGCCTCATCGGCCCCGGAGGACCTCATATTGGTAAGTTTTTTCGTCTTGCAGACATTCATGGAGATATCGAACTCTCTCGTCGACTCTCCAACGACCATTCCTTCATAAACCCTGACATTCGATCCGATAAAAAAGGTACCGCGATCTTCAAGGGCGGCTATCGCATAGGCAACCGACTGCCCTGCTTCTCCGCTCACCAGCGCTCCGGTCTCTCTTGCCGGCAGTTTTCCTCTGAAGGGCTGGTAATCATGGAATACATGAGAGAGAATGCCTTCTCCCTTGGTATCTGTGGTGAATTCCTGACTATATCCAATCAGACCTCTGGTAGGAATTTCAAACTCAAGTCTGACCATCCCGCCTCTGAGCGTCTCCATATGCTTCATTTCCGCCTTACGCCGCCCCATCTTTTCGATAACGACGCCGTTATATTCATCAGGAACATCAATCGTCACATGTTCAACCGGTTCGAGCAACGTCCCGTCCTCTGCTGTTCTGGTAATAACCTGAGGCCTTGAAATGGCCACTTCAAACCCCTCCCTGCGCATGCTCTCGATCAGCACGGAAAGATGCAGTTCTCCTCTGCCGGAAACACGAAACGTATCCGCACTATCAGTCTCTTCAACCTGAAGGGCGACATTGGTCATAACCTCTTTCATGAGCCTTTCACGTATCTTGCGGCTGGTGACTTCCTTGCCCTCCTGACCGGCAAAGGGAGAATCGTTCACTGAAAAAAGCATGGAAAGCGTCGGTTTGCTGATCTCAAATGACTCAAGGGCTTCAGGCCGGGCGTCCGAGGCCAGCGTCTGGCCGACATTAACTCCTGGTATGCCTGAAATGGCGATAATATCACCTGAAGAGGCCTCCTTCACTTCAACGCGCTGGGTCATATGAAAGGTAAAAAGCTTTGCGACACTGCCTTTTCCGACCACCCCTTCGTCAGAAACAACAGCAAGAGTATCTCCCTTATGCACCCGTCCTCTCTGAATGCGTCCAACAGCAATTTTGCCCAGATAGTCACTGTAGTCAAGCGTTGTCACCAGCATCTGAAAGTCATCTTCGTCATGATTCTCCGGAGGCGGAATCTCTTTGACTATCATATCGAGAAGCAGAGTCATATCACCGTCAGCATCTCCCATTGAGGCCTTTGCTATACCGAATTTGGCCGATGTGAAGAGATAAGGAAACTCCAGCTGATCTTCATCCGCACCCAAAGCGATAAAGAGATCGAGCACCTGATCATGCACCTTGTCGGGATCTGCCTGGGGACGATCTATTTTATTGATAACGACAATGGGCTTGAGCTTCAGCTCAAGCGCTTTACGAAGCACGAATTTAGTCTGAGGCATCGGCCCCTCGAACGCATCGACCAACAGCAGCACTCCGTCTACCATTTTCAATATGCGTTCAACCTCCCCGCCGAAATCGGCATGACCTGGAGTATCGACAATATTTACTTTACAGTCCTTATAAACCGTTGCCGCATTTTTTGATAAAATGGTAATTCCGCGTTCTTTTTCCTGGGGATTGGAATCAAGTACCCGGGCATCCACCTGCTGGTTCTCTCTGAATTCACCGGTATGTCGAAAAATAGCATCGACAAGGGTTGTCTTTCCATGATCAACATGCGCGATTATGGCAATATTTCGAATATTCTTTTTCATACTCATCTTTTTCAAAGCAAATAATTATATTTCAATTCTGTTCGGGGCGAATATACACTTTTTCCCTGACTCCGGACCGGATCTTTTCTGAACAGTTCTATCCCGGAAACAGTGATGTCATTGAAATCCCTCTCGAACTCACAAAAACACCCCGTAAGACTCCTATGAATAATGCATTACTACTGAACGATGCTGTGCTCATCGGGATAAGCCTCACGGTTTCGTTGCTGTATATCATCTCAACAGGACTCTACGGTGCTGATTTTTTAAACAGTAACAGCTTTGCGAAAACATACAAGCAGCCTGCGCTTATTGTCACTATTGTCGCTCATATTGCATTTATAGGCTTCCTTACAGCACCTGAAGGGTACATACTCAGTTATTCCATTTCAATGCTGATGAGCATGGTAGCATTGACGCTCACGGTCATCTATATGTTTATTGAGTTCTCAACAAAAACTGACAAGACCGGATTTTTTATTCTTTCTTTTGCCTCTGGCGCGGAAATACTTTCATCATTGACGTTATTCACCTTTTCAGGTGAAGGGCCTGCATTCAGCGGACTCGGCATAGGCATTCACCTTCTTGCCGCGATTTTCGGCTTCAGCGCTATTGCGATAGCAGGTCTTTACAGCTTTCTCTACCTGCTGCTGTTTCGCCAGATCAAAAACAACAAATTCGGGTTCCTCTTTGAAAACCTCCCGAACCTCGAAGTTCTCGAACAGCTGATCAAACACGCGGTAGCGTTCGGGTTCCTGTTTCTTTCGATAACGCTCCTTGCCGGTGTTATCGGCTCAATACAGACCGATGAAATAATCAACCTTTTTGACTCAAGGCTCATAGCGCTTGTAGTCATATGGCTGTTTTACGGGGCAAGTCTTTTCATCAAAAAGCTTTTCGGTTGGGACACCATTCATATGGCCTATCTACTCTTAGCTCTTTTTGTTCTTACAACCACACTTATTGTGCTCATGAGCATTTTTTCCCCGACGTTTCACAGTATTGACTTTTGAAGCAGGGAATTTGAAATTTTTTCAGCTTTAGGGTATATTAGCTCTCGTTTACTTTTTTAGTAAAAGGAGACCGGAAATAGCACATCGATTTCAGGCAAGCCACTAAACCATTGACATCATGAACATTATTTCAGTTGGTGTAAATCACAAAACTGCACCTATTGAAATCCGCGAAAGAGTATCTCTTTCCGAGGTTCAGGCCAAGGAATTTCTGACAAACCTGATTGACGACGGAATAGCACAGGAAGCCATGGTGGTGTCAACGTGCAACAGAACCGAACTGTATGTAGTTCCCGGCATGCCGGAAGTTGACGGAAACTACATGAAAGAATTCCTGATCTCCTACAAGGATGCGCAGGGAGAAGTTCGACCGGAACATTTCTTCAATCGTTTTTACTGCAACACGGCCCGACACCTTTTTGAAGTCTCCAGCGCGGTCGATTCATTGATCCTCGGTGAAGGGCAGATCCTTGGACAGGTAAAAAACGCCTACAGAATAGCCGTTGAAGTTCAATCCGCAGGTATTCTTCTTACCCGCCTCTGCCACACTGCGTTCAGCGTGGCAAAAAAAGTCAAAACGAAAACAAAGATCATGGAAGGGGCAGTTTCCGTCAGTTATGCTGCCGTTGAACTCGCTCAGAAAATATTCTCCAACCTCTCCATAAAGAAGATTCTTCTGGTCGGTGCAGGCGAAACCGGTGAACTTGCCGCAAAACATATGTTCCAGAAAAATGCGCGGAACATTGTCATAACGAACCGAACGCTTTCAAAAGCCGAGGCTCTCGCTGAAGAACTGGGAACCAATCAGGTACTCCCCTATGAGTCATACAAGGATCACCTTCATGAATTCGATATTATTATTACAGCAGTAAGTTCAAAAGAATATGTACTTACTGAGCCGGAGCTGCAGCAGAGCATGCAGAAAAGAAGGCTCAAGCCGGTCATTATCCTTGATCTTGGACTGCCCCGCAACGTCGATCCGGAAATCGGCAATCTCAAAAACATGTTCCTCAAAGATATCGACGCGCTGAAGCATATCATCGACAAGAACCTTGAGATGAGAAAATGTGAACTGCCGAAAGTCAAGAAAATTATTGATGAGGAACTTGTCGGCTTCGCACAGTGGATCAACACGCTGAAAGTCCGCCCGACAATTGTAGACCTGCAATCCAAGTTTCTTGAAATCAAAGAAAAGGAACTTGAACGTTTCCGTTACAAGGTCAGTGATGCCGAGCTGAAAAGAATGGAACGGCTGACAGACAGAATCCTTAAAAAGATTCTGCACCATCCGATCAAAATGCTCAAGGCTCCGGTTGACACAGCAGACACCATCCCGAGCAGGGTTAATCTGGTAAGAAATATTTTTGACCTGGAAGAACAAAATCGACTATCCAAATAATCAGTTAAACCCATAATCTGTAACTGCATTGAAAAAAAAATTAATTATTGGTACCAGATCCAGCCCCCTCGCATTGTGGCAGGCTGATTTTACACAAGCCGAACTTTCGAAACATTTCCCCGACCTTGAAATAGAGCTTAAACTGGTTAAAACCACCGGTGATGTCCTGCTTGATTCTCCGCTTTCTAAAATCGGAGACATGGGTCTTTTCACAAAAGATATCGAGAAACACCTGATTTCAGGAGAGATCGATCTTGCCGTCCACAGTCTGAAGGATGTCCCGACGGAAACTCCTGAAGGGCTCATGCTCTCAGCATTTACCGAGAGAGAAGACACCCGGGACGTTATCATCTCCAAAAACGGTGAAAGTCTGAAGACACTCAAACAGGATGCAAAAATAGCCACGAGCAGTCTGCGCAGAACATCTCAGCTTCTCAGCATGCGACCGGACTTCCAGATGGGAGATATTCGGGGAAACCTGAACACCCGATTCAAAAAGTTTGACGAAAGCGACTTTGACGCGATGATGCTGGCCTACGCTGGAGTTCACAGGCTGAATTTCGGTGACCGTATCTCCGAGATACTACCTCATGAAGTCATGCTTCCCGCTGTCGGCCAGGGAGCACTGGGCATAGAGACACGCGTTGACGATGAAGCGACTAAAGAAATTGTCAGCGTCATGAACAACGTGAATACCGAGTTCTGCACAAAGGCTGAAAGAGCTCTTCTGCGTCACCTGCAGGGGGGATGCCAGATCCCTATCGGATCCTATGCAAGCCTCAAAAATGGCAATCTGCATCTGCTCGCCTATGTTGGATCAGTCGACGGAAAACGTACTATCCGTAATGAAATAACCAAGGAAAACTGTACGCTTCCTGAACAGGCGGAACAGGCTGGAATCGAGCTTGCCGAGGAACTCCTCAAGCAGGGCGCTAACGAAATTCTTGCGGAAATCAGAAAAACCTGCTGATGAAGAGTGTTCTTGTCACCCGACCGAAACATCAGGCAGGATCATTTGTACAGGAATTGAAAAAGTATAACCTGGACTCGGTTGTCTTTCCGACAATCGAGATCAGGCCTGCTTCGGGCTGGCAAATCCCTGACATCTCATCGTATAGCGGCGCTTTTTTCACAAGCCCGAACAGTGTCCGGTATTTTCTTGAACGGCTCAGAACCGAAGCGCCGGATGAGCTGCGGAAACTGACACGCACCAGGGTGTTTGCGGTTGGAAAAACAACAGCAGGGGATCTTGCAGAGTATGGAGTAGAAACGGAGCCTATCCCTAAAGTTGCCGACGCAGTAAACCTCATGCAGGAAATCAGTCCTGAGGAAATTCAGGGAAAATCTTTTCTTTTTCTTCGAGGTAACCTTTCCCTGGGTATCATACCGGCAGCCATAGCAGAACGTGGAGGAAGCTGTGACTCCATAATTGTTTATGAAAACCATCCGCCTGATCTTGAAGCCACCGAAAAGGTAAAAAAAATGGTGGGCGAAGGCAAAATATCATGCTTGTCCTTCACCAGTCCCTCTACTGCCCAGAACTATTTTAAAGCTGTCGGCTCAAAGAAAATACCTTCAGGAGTTCTGGTAGCCGCCATCGGAAAAACAACGGCATCCGCGCTTGAAAAACTTGGCGTCAGCGTCGATATCGTCCCGGAATACTATGACGGCCCTCATTTCGCAAAAGCCATTGCGGAAGCGCTTCAAAAAAATTGTTGATGTGTTGATCTGTTGAGTTGTTGATGTGTAAGGCTTCTGAGGCATCCATTCTTTGTGGCTTGATGGCTCAATGGCTCAATAGCAAGAGGATCATTCCGGAGACCGTTACCGAAGTCATGGCCTTTAAGTAAGTCAAAAGGTAAAGGTCAAAAGTCAAAAGGAAAGAACGTGACGAGTGAAAGGCAAAAGGCTGAATGGCCAAATGGCTGGTTGGCTAAATAGACATTAGCCATTTCCGGCCATACCCTCTTCTCGTCTCGCGTCTCTTGTCTCTTGATTCTCGATCCTTGATCCTGACTCCTGCATTCTGCATTCTCACTTCCTACTTCTCACTTCCTACTTCTAAATTCTCACTTCTAAAATCCTACTTCCCACTTCTATCCTCTGACTCCCCTGCATCGAGTGCATCTGGTTTCTCTTCCTCGATGTCGGTTCCCTTTTCTCCTGAAACTTCTTCGATACGCCGTAACCGGTTCTGAATGGCTCGCGTTCTCACGCCAACAAGCGAGTCCAGTTCAGAGCCTGCCTGTGATATCCTGTTCTGTGCTTTACTCAGCACCTCACCAAACCTGGCGAACTCTGTTTTAACCTGAACAAGCACTTTCCATACTTCGCTGGTTCTTTTCTGTATCGCAAACGCCCTGAAACCCATCTGGAGGCTGTTCAACAGAGCAGCGAGTGTCGTCGGGCCCGTCACGATAATGCTATACTCTTTCTGCAAGGTTTCAAGCAGCACCGTATTTCGAACAACCTCTGCAAACAGACCTTCAATGGGAAGAAAAAGAATACCAAAGTCAGTCGTCTCCGGAGGGTTCAGGTATTTTGTTTTGATATCTTTTGCACAACGGCGCATCTCTACCTCAATCTCCTTTACAGCGATCCGGACACGCTCCTTGTCACCTGATTCCGAAGCTTCGACAAGCCGGTAGTATGCCTGAAGGGGAAATTTTGAATCAACAGGAAGATAGACAACGCCTCCTTCATCGTCCTTTCCGGGAAGTTTCACTGCGAATTCCACCCGTTCACGACGTTGTTTGCCAGTCATGACGTTCTCCGCATACTGCTCAGGGGAAAGCAGCCCGGCCAAAAGATTCTGCAGTTGCATTTCACCCAGGACACCTCGAACCTTGACGTTCGAAAGCACCTTTTTCAAATCCCCGACACCGGACGCGAGCGTCTTCATTTCTCCTAACCCCTCGTGCACCTTTCGAAGACGCTCGCTAACCTGACTGAAAGACTCACTCAGCCGTTTTTCAAGCGTAGACTGCAGCTTTTCATCAACCGTTCGCCTCATTTCCTCAAGCTTGTTCTCATTTTGCTCCTGCAGGTAATGGAGGCGCTTTTCAACAGTATCGCGTATACCTTCCAGCCTTTTTGATGACTCCTCTTTCAAGGTCTCATGCCTTGAAAAGAGTTCACTGAAATTTCGCCGCTGCAATTCATCCTGCCGCATGACATGACCGCCAAAAGCATCTTCAATGGACTTGAGGGAGAGCGACTGTTCGGCACGACTATCCTGAAACAGCCGGGACAGTTCAATTCTATTGCGCTGAAATTCGTTTTTCTGCTCATTCTCAAGCCGCTCGAGATCGGCACGCAATGTTTGTTCCGTCCGCTTGAACGCATCTATCGAAACACCTGCTCTGTTTGCCCGAACAAGCAAAACAAGTATGACAAGAAGAAGAACGATAACAGATACAAGAAGGTAGGTGATCATGGCGTCAGGGAAGGATGGAAATATTCATTCAGTATGTTCCTGCCGCAAGGCGATCAGGGCATATCGACAAGGAGCTTATCCCCGATGAACCTGTTGGTGCTTACCAGGCCCTGTCCGTATATGGTGGTTTCGCCGGTATAGTCAAAACAGCGACCTCCCGCCTCGGTAACAACAGGTATCAGAGCTGCACAGTCCCATGGGCTCATGATCTTGTCAACTGCCACTTCAGCTCTTCCGGAAGCGACAAGCATATGGCCGTAGCAATCTCCCCAGCCGCGCACAAGACCCGCATCATGACGAAGACTATCAACGGGATGATCTGAAAGAGGGTCAAGAAGGTACTCTTTTTCTGTAAAGACAACGGTCGCTTCACGATAGTCAGATATGGCAGAAACGCTGATGGCTTCGCCATTAAAAAATGCGCCGGACCCCGTTTCAGCATAATAGATCTCTCCCAGTGCAGGAAAATTGACCGCTCCAACTCTCATTTCACGATCAACCTCCAGACCGATCATAACACCGAAAAGAGGCACACCATGTATAAAGGACCTCGTACCGTCAATCGGATCGAGAATCCAGCGACGGCCGTTTACCGATAATTTCTCATCAAACTCTTCACCGAATATGCCGTCGTCGGGAAACACTTCCGTGATGCCTTTACGTATAAGGCTTTCTGCTTTTCTGTCAGCTTCAGTAACAGGAGTATCGTCCCTTTTGGAGTCAATCTTCAATGATTTGCTTCGATAATACGAGAGAATCAGCGTTCCCGCATCCCGGGCAAGTTTGACAGCAAGCTGCATATCATCAGTCATAGCATCACATCCCTTCACCCAGCGGGTGCTTTCGTTCACAATCTCTGACGGCGCTGCTCATATCCCGGTCAGACGGCGGATCCCCTCTATGCGGGAAACAATCCCGGAAATACACCTGTAGACATCATTCCGGGCATTATCCGTAATGGAAGAAAATTCAGCATAACGCAGTATATAGTAAAAATTTGACAGCATAAAGCATTTGCTGAAACGATGAACGTAGGTCACAATATACACAAAGCGGCTAAAACACAGCAGATCCTCACCGTACCAGCTGACTGATTTTCATCAGCAGCACTTTTGTATCTACAGGCTTCACGAGATAATCATTCATACCAGCCTGCATCGCGTCTTCTATCGAACCCTCATCCGAGTCACCACTGAGACCTATAATCGGAACAGAAGAGATGTTTGTGCCCCGGCTCTTACGAATACGTTTTGTCGCGGCCACACCATCGAGCAGCGGCATTCTCATATCCATTAACACAAGATCATATAACTTGCTTTCAAGTCTTTTGCATGCATCCATTCCGTCAAACGCTTCATCGACAAGCATCCCTTGCTTTTCAAGAACCGTTTTAAGCGCTACACGGCTGAAAGCCGAATCATCGACAATAAGCAGAGACTTGCCCGTGAAATCCTGCAGAGAGTGTTTTTGACAATCGTGAAAGATAGCCGCAAGCTGTCTGAGAAGTTCAGTTTCTACACAAGGCTTTGATATCAGTCCCTGCATACCCGCTTTCTTTGTTTTGCCGCGTACGATGTAATACGAACCTGCTGAATAGGCCACTATCGGCACAAGGATGTTTTCGCTGCCTGCCTTGCCGTTCCTGATGTTTTCCACCGCCTCATACCCGTTCATGACAGGCATTTCAAGGTTCATGATCACAAAATCAAATCGGTAAGCTGAAAGCTTTTCAAGCCCCTCCCTGCCGTTTCCTGCTTCTTCGACGATCGCATCCAGATCAGCGAGAATCTCCCTTACGACAACCCTGTCTGCCGGCTCGTCATCGACAACAAGAATACGTTTCTCTTCAAAAAGCGCCTTGTTGGATGCGATAAGCTCTTCACGGTTGCTGCGGATATCATCCCCGGAAATGACGGGAAACGTAAGAATGAATTCTGTGTATTCTCCCTCAACGGAGTCACAGGTGATATCCCCTTTAAACGATTCCATCACCCGCTTGCAGTAGGCAAGACCTAAACCTGTCCCGCCTTTCCTTCCCGAAGTGAAATACGCATCGAACAGCCTGGGAAGGTTTTCAGGAGGAATTCCGGGCCCTGTATCTTTCACTTTCACCCTGTTCCATTGCACCCCTTTCTCCAGTGATATATAAATTCTTGCGTCAGGACAGGATTTGAGATAATACAATGCGTTCATTATCAGGTTGAACAGGACAAAAACATAGATCGTCTCATCAACCCTGAAGACAAAGTCCTCATCTCTGCTGAAAAGAACTTTTTCACGCTCCTTCCTGGATTCAAAACCGTACTCATCGATCGCTTTCTGCGTAACAATTGCAGCAGATGCATAGGCAAATCCGCTCTTGTCTATCGGTTTTTCCCTGACTTGATCGAGAATCATGGTGATCACCTGAGAACCACGTTTCACCGCCACTTTGCTCTTGGCGACATTCTTGTAGAGTTTGTCAAGAGTATCGTCATTGATCGGAATGGACAAACTGCCGGGCCGATAAGCGGGCAGGCTCTGCTCGATAGCTTCAAGGTTGTAGCGAACCTGACCGAGAGGATTACGCATTTCATGTGCTATACTTCCCGAGAGAGCCTGTAAAGCAGAGTTCTTTTCCAGCGCTATCTGTCCCCTCTTGTTACTATAACTGAAGACATATCCGGCCGCCACGGTGAAGAAAATCACAATCGAGTAGAGGGAAATATCAAAGTCCGGATTGAGACGAATATCAGGGGTAGTCAGGACGAAGAATGCAATCCCGCACAACACACCGACAAGAAGATCAAAAAGAAACATCAGCCAGTTAGGGACATACGTGATCAGAACGAAAATCATGAAGATTTCCCAGTAGAGCCAGAGTTCATGAAAATCGTTCTTCAGCAGATAGACCGTAAAGATGAATGGCAGAGTAAAAATGATGACAACATGCCAGTAAACCCGAAAATATCGAACTAAACCTTCCGATAGATCAAGGCCAAGAAGAACAGAAAGAGAAAAACACGTTGCAATCATCCTTAAGGCAAAGCTCTCATAAGGAAGATGAAAAACATACTTGAAGACAAAATAAAACAGGAAATGTGCAGGCGCTCCCAGAACAGCGGCAATGATAATATTGAAACGGGAAATCTGAGTCCCCTCATAAAAGCACTTCTTTACATAGTGACCAACTCGATTGGTTCTGTTCACGAGCCTGCTCCCGTCATCAACTTCTGAATTGCTTCTTGTGCCCCTTTGAAACACGCTTCAATGGAGGCTCCCCGAAAATAATCACCTGTCAGAGCAAGGCCTCTGAACCCTTTTAGCTGTTGTTCGATCTGTTGCAGCATTTTGTAATGAAAAGGGGAATATGCGCAAAGACCAGGCGAAACATAGCGGTAAACAAAAGCTTCTCGCGTATTGTTGTTAATATTGAAATACGGGGCGATTGTATCTTCCGCAAGAGAAACCGCGTATTCCGGATCTGTTTCAGAATCAATAACAGTGCGGGCCGTTTGACCGCTGAATGTAAAACGAACCAGGTTCAAGTCATTGATTCCATAGGCCCCCGCATTGCTTATAGAACAAGAATTGTCAAACACCATTGCTCTCTGAACACCCCTGAAAACAGCATCATGATACTTTGCAATGCCTACAGCAACCGGAAAATATGTTACACGGTCAAGTAATGACGCCAGTTCAGGAATGGAACTCTGAAAGAGCGCAGCGGCTTGAACCGCTGGAAGAGCAACAACTACTTTACTGTACTCTGCGCTATGACTTTCGGAACCGGCAGCATAGTGCAATACAATTTTTTCATCACTGAATGAACAAACCCTGACTTCATGCCCGATACAAAATTTCACTGATTTTGAATACTGCGTAAAACGCTGAAGCAGTGCCTGCATACCCTGCTCAAGCTGCTCATAACTATCAAGTACCAACGCCAGATTCGAGCCAAAATTACCAGGATAGCACTCATCCGGCTCTGCTCCGTTCATTCTGACCGTTACTGGCCGAACAAGATGGTCGACACATGATTCGGGGAAAAAAGAAGCCAGGGATCTGTCATCATAGCGATCTGCGATCGCGTTGAAATACGGTGTATTCAAAAAACCCTGCTCCAAATCCTTGCGCACCGCCTGAATCATAGGCATAAGCTTCATAACTCCGCCGGGACCTGCCAGAGAGAAAACTCGCAGAAGATTGCGCAATCGTGATTTTTCCTTGTTGAGACTGATAACCCGACCGCCCACAACCTGCGAAGTATTAAAGCCAAAATACTCAAAATCCAGTCCCCCAAGCTCCGTCACGAAATCGCGAAACCTGCTATACTTCCGCCCTATATTCTTACCTCCAAAATCCACAAATCTCCCGTCAAGGCTCTCACTGCCGATCCTGCCTCCAATACTGCGGCCTGACTCGTAAAGATCCACTTCTGCGCCATGCTGCTGAAGATAATATGCGGCGGCAATACCCGATATTCCGCCACCGATAACGGCAACTCTACTCATTGGTTGATGGCTTCAATCCCCTGTACTTTTGAAAAAAACAAGCGCTTGTTTCTCAGAGATAATTTTTCGGTTCTGCTCCGATGTCGATCATAACGCTCACTGTTCATAAAAACAACCGCGTCAAGAACAGCTTCAGCACACAATTTCCCCCATTGAAAAACGTGACAGATTGCATAACTGTCTTTTTCTCCCATTTCTTCAGGAACCGTATAAGAAGAATAAGCGCGTATTATTACGGGAGCATCGTGCTCAATGTAATTATAAAAATTTGTGCAATAAGAAATAAGGGTCATGCCTCCAATTGCGGGTAAACCGCTGCACACATGCGTTGTAGCAATACTTGCCTGCCTCATAGCCTCAAGAAGCAACATTCCCTGAACATGGTCCGATTCATGATCAAACCGTAGTTCTTCACTATGCATAAACATGTTATAATACACTATATTGCCTGCGAAGTAGGGTTCCGAAAGCAAAGCATTGGCCGGGTTTTTCTTATGTATGATTGCAGAATCGATAACTCCCGGCAAAACATCTTCATCCTTTACTGCAAGAGGACTTGCGAGCAGTCCGGAAAGGTCAAGCGGAAGCTTGCGAAGCATGGCGGAAAGAATTTCAGAATCAGCCTCATGAAGAAGATCACGAGCGAGAGGCTCATGTATTTCTTCAAGTTTTTGTAACCGTTCATCAGAAGTGAAGAGGTATTCCGGAGAGAGATACATCTCACATGCTCCCCCCAAAAGCCCGTAATAGAGCATAACTTCTTTCATCGAGTTGACAGTGATGACGTTCCTGGCCTGATGACCGTCCGGCAATGCATCGTCGTCAAAAACAAGCGTATAGTTTGTTTCACCCGGAACAGCACACAGAAATCCTTTGCTCTCGCGGCTCCTTTGAACATTCCGTTCAAGTTGCTCGCGTTCTGCGACATCAAAATACAGTGGCTCCCGTATTAAATTCTGAATCTGCGACGAAACACTTTGCGTAAACATCACTACCTCCTTCAAGATTTATTGAAACTTACAACAAACTGCTGACACCCCAGCTATTAACAATTGTTAATATACACCAAAAATAACGTTACCACACAATAAAAATCTGTGTAAGTTAATGCTATTCCCTTATTAATTAGAATCATACGATACTGTGCAGGCACAGTTGTCCCTTTAGCTGATTCAGAGTCGTGAAAATCAGCGTGCCATCCTTCCCTCGACGTATTCTCAAAAACTATGACGTAATAACTATCATCGATACATGAAGATTTCCATCGCCATTACGACCACATCAGGAAAATTCATGCATTCAGGAAAAAATGAGCCAAGAGGAACTGCAATAGCCGAAAATCGTCAAGAAACCGTCGCGAAACGAGCACAAACAACGGAGGGCATGGAACATCGCTGTCCCGAAAGTATTGGGGAGCACATCTCCCGCTCTCAACCGGTCAGCATATACCCCATTTCTTTATTTTACTTATCAAAACAGCACTGTCAACAGGCTTGAGCATATAGTCATCCATGCCTGCTTCAAGAGCATTCCTGATATCCTCCTCGTCAGACTCACCGCTGAGACCGATAATAGGGACATTGCTATTGCATCCGAAATCACTGCCGCGAATATAGCGCGTTGTTTCGATACCATCAAGTTCCGGCATCTGAATATCCATCAATATCAAACTGCAATCGTCCTGCATCAGCTTTTCTATCGCGCTTTTTCCGCTTACAGCTTCAACAATACCGATATTATGTTTTTCAAGAATGCTTCTCAGCACAAGCCTGTTGAATGAAGAATCATCAACAAGCAAAACATTGACACCGGATAAATCACTCTGCGTTATACAACTCTCGCCATTCAGCGCTGAAGCAAGAAGGCTGATCAATTCAGATTCAACAATCGGCTTTGAAACAAACCCCTGCATTCCTACTTTTTCCGTTTTGCCGCGGGCAATATAATCCGGAGCCGCGGTATGCCCGATCATCGGAACGTTTTTCGCATAAGAACCCGCTTTCCCGCTCCTGATTGCTTCCGCAGCTTCGTAACCATTCATCACCGGCATATTCAGATTCATCAGTATTGCATCATACCGCTTTTTCAGCAGCGTATCGATCGCATCTTGTCCATTATCAGCTTCTTCAATAATCACATTGTAAGGAGAAAGGTACGCTTTAACCGGCTCCCTGTCATCGACTTCATCGTCAACCAGCAAAAGACGCTTGCCGGAGAATACATCACTATATTTTGTCACCATTGATTGCCTGAACTCAAGAAGCTCCTGCTGACTGACAACAGGGAAATCCAGACAAAACTCCGTATACTCACCCTCTACCGAATCACAGCTGATATCGCCTCCAAAAGCCTTCATCACCCGTTTGCAATAGGCCAGACCAAGGCCAGTCCCTCCCTTTTTTCCGGAAGTATAATATGCTTCAAACAGTTTGCCGATATTCTCAGACGGTATGCCCGGCCCTGTATCCCTCACATATACCCGATTGAAAGAGTCCCCTTTTTCAATCCTGACGGAAATTCCGGCATCCGGATAGTTTTTGATAAAATAATATGCGTTCATGATGAGGTTGAACAGCACAAAAACATACATGGTTTCATCTGCCTTGATGAGAAAATTCCCCTTGCATTCCAAAGAAAGTTTTTGACGATCATGATCGTCCTCGTAACCATATTCATCAAGGGCCTTCCTCGTAATCACCTCAACAGAGAGAAAAGAAAACCCGCTTTTATCTATAGGCTTGTCTTTAACTTCGTCAAGAATCATGTTGATAACCTGCACTCCTCTGTTCACCGCTATCTGTCCCTGTGCGACTCTCAAATAGATAGTATCGAGCGCCTGGGCAGTCAGTATTTCATAAACCTTGTCGGCATGATGTATCGGCAGTTCTTCCAGGATACTCTGGAAACTGAATTTCACCTGACCAAGGGGATTGCGCATTTCATGCGCTATACTTCCTGCAAGGGCCTGAAGCGCTGAATTTTTTTCCTGCGCCACAATCCCTTTCCTGTTACTGTAGCTGAACACATACCCGGCAACTATTGAAAAGACGACAAGAAGCGCGTAAGGAGGGATGTCAAACTGAGGATCGAGAACTATAAACGGAGGCGTCAGCAGAGAAAAAATAACAGCCGCAACCACGCCGACACATAAGTCAAAAAGAAACATCAGCAAGTTCGGCACAAAGGAGATCAGCACAAAAATCATGAAAATTTCCCAGTAAAGCCATGCCTCATGAAAATTGTTCTTGAGCACCATTACAGTAAGAATAAATGGCAGAACGAAAATGAGCA
>Ga0180433_10002761_pt1 | contig 26614 bp, 35 predicted proteins | sample SS_ome_8_FD_132980 | JGI IMG/M metagenome (GOLD analysis project Ga0180433, IMG submission 132980) | Hypersaline lake sediment archaeal communities from the Salton Sea, California, USA - SS_1_D_1 metaG | ecosystem: Environmental > Aquatic > Non-marine Saline and Alkaline > Hypersaline >... | reverse complement strand
TTTTCGCACAAAATCGGATATTTCAAATAATCAAAGCAACATTTGATATGGTTTTGAGTTGGCGTAGCGATTATTACGCCCTTAATGCCGGTATGAAAAGCCTCAGTCCCAATGTTTTCGCCGACATCTATGCTATGCCATTTTTCATTGAGCATTGACAGGATCCTGCAATATCTCTGACCCATGTTCCCATTGCCGCCAACAACTAGCACAGATCCATTTTTATTGTATCTCGGCATGTCTATCATGCATCACTCCTTCATTACCTGCCGTATTTTTACAATGAGTTCATCCATTTCGAACTTTTCGCATGTATCCGACGACAGGCTGAAGTTCGCATCATGCTTGAGAGTCTCATGCAGTTTCTCTCCAGGCCTGATTCCGATTTCCTTCATCTTTACAGGCTTTCCTAAAATCGCTCCTATCGCCTTGGCGACATCGACGACAGACGCGCTTTTCACGGGAGGTATGAGAGGATTTCTTGATATACCCTTCTGCCAGTTTTTCATGACATAATCGATCGCCTCGTTTATCGTGAGCCAGAACCGAGTCATCCGCATGTCAGTTATAGGAACAGTCGATCCTGCTTGAATCCGCTGCGCGAAAAAATCGAGGATCGATCCTCTTGATCCAAGAATATTCCCCCACCTGAAGATCACAGCCTCAGGATCAGTGCTCTGGATATATCTTTCCCCAAGGGCTTTTGACATTCCATACACATTGATGGGAAGGACTGCTTTGTCTGTTGAGAAAAAAACGAGTTTCGATTTCCCCTTGCATTTTTTTGCAAGGTTGACTGTCCCATTATAATTCGTCTGAACGAACTGGGAGACGTTGCTTTCGCCTATATCGACGTGTTTCAGAGCGGCGCAGTGGAAAACGGCGTCATACTGCGAATAGCAAATCGGGCTCATTTGAACCCAGTCCCTGATGTCTCCAAGAATAAATCCTGCTTTGGGGTATACCTTTCTCAAAGCGGCCTGCTTGAACTCGTCGCGGCTCAAAACATCGATTTCATGATCGTCATAAAAGCGCCTGATAAGTTCTTTTCCAAGCGTCCCAGTCCCGCCAACAATCAAAAATTTCATAGCATACCCTTATCTTTTGGGCTGAACGAAAACATGTCGGCACCATCGATTCGATGTACCGAAATGAGAGCATCTCCCCTCATCAAATCACCCAGAAATTCCTTCAGCTCAACCGATTTGGGCCGTTCCTTCACTTTCCCGAGTTCTTTTATTAGAGATTTGCAATTCAGGGATTCTTGGATCAATTCAGATTTTATATTGATATATTGCCTAAAAATTATTATTGAGAAAGATACTGATGCTATTAGCAGAATCGCCATAATAATACTGATAAAAAACCAAATATCCATATCATATATCCACAAACGAAAACCAAAAAATCATCATGCCAAAAAAAACCGCCGAATTCAACAAAAAATCCGGCGGCATTAATATAGTAGAAATATGAAATCAAGAAGCCTCGAGTGCATCAAGCCTTTCCCGTATCGCTGTCAAATCATCTTCCTGCTCCTGCAAAGCCTTTACGATCACAGGAACCAGGGCGGTATATTTTATACCCTTCTTCACGACTTTTTCGCCATCAACCTTCATTTCCGCCTCGCAAACGAATTCCGGAAAATGGCTTTCGAATTCCTGAGCGATGAAGCCGATATTCTTTTTCTTGTCCTTCTTCGGATGAAAAGATTTCTTCCATTTGAAATTTCTCACACGAAGACCCATGAGACGTGACTTCTGAGGCTCTGTGTCGACAATATTGTCCTTGAAGGATTTATCTGATGTCAATGTTCCAGCATCAGACGTCCACACGTCCCCATCGCTGTAAATGATGCATCGCGACGCAGTTGAATCCTCGCAGGCCAAAAACCATCTCGTATTGTCATCCGGCGATCCTGCTGAAAAATCGATGTTCAGACCATACGGGTTGTCAGCATCGGTCTGCTCAATTTTCGCCGCAACGGCACTGTCAACGCTCTCAAGGACATGAAATTTTGCAGACGGGTTTGTACCTATTCCGATCCTGTCGTCGCCTCCATTGAGGTAGAACATGTTTGCATCGTTATTGCTTTTCATTATGACATCATAGTCGTTTCCAAGATCGTTTATTGTCATCGCTGTCGTCGTAAACTTGACTTTTTCAACGTTTTCGACGCCGATCAGGATGTTGTTCCCATCTTTTGTCCATACCCTGCAGTTGTTCGACGAATCGTACCCGATATGATAGCCGTCACCGGATGTATCTCCTGACACGCCCGATATGAGAAGACCGTTCTCAACTCCGTTCAAACCCTGTATATGGATTTTAGCAGCTGGAGATGTCCCGTTTATGCTGACATTGCTGCCGATATAGTGCGTGGTGACGTAGGATTCAGCCCAGTAAAGCGAGCTTGATCCCAGATCATAAGTGCTGTTTGCAATAGGGTATACATCACTGGAAACCCTGCCTGTCACAGTTATGGTGTCTGTAGCGGCGTTTCCTATGGTCGTGTTTCCGTTCAATGTCACCGTTCCCGCGCATGTCATGGCGGATATCGAGATATCCTTAGTTCCATCCGAAAGGCCGTTCAAGATATCTGTGAAATTCTGGTTGACCTGATCCGCGTCAGCCGATGTGCCGTTCGTAAATGAATATGTTACTGTTATGTTTGACATTATCGTCCTCCAAAAGATGGCTGTTGAATTGGAATTATCGATGTCGGCCTTGGCGCCTGAACTCCCTCGACGCCCTTTTCAGATCCTGCGAAACGCCCATATGTCTGCAAAACACGCTCGACGATCTTCGGATCGATCACATCGAACATTTCTTCAATCTTGTCGTCAGAAAATTTTATCGATTTCTCAAGTTTTGGAATAAACTGCTTCCCAAGTTTCCGGCCATACTTGTCCTTTACAGCGCCAGCAACAGCTCCCCAAATTGACGCACCGAACATGCTTCCCATGGCAAGCCCAAGAAGGACGTTTTTCGATCCTGCGGCCATGCCGCCCTCGGTTCTTGCAGCAATTTGCCCTATCTCAATGTCTTCCAATATGGATTTTCCATATCGTTCATCCGCCTTCGCAAGGGCCTTCTCGCTGACAGGCTTTTTCGATTTCCCAGCAACGTTGTAGAAATTCCTGACTTTAGAAAAAGTCGCATCGGTCGGAACAGCCTTATATCCCTTCCTCTTGAGAGAGAATGATTTTGAAATTTCTGCCCTGTTCCGCATGATTTCAGCGACTGGGATCATCGCCTCTGCATACTTCTTATTTCCGCCCTTCAGAACATAGTTGTCAACCTCTGCACGTATTTCAGAAAGGATCCTGTCCTTAAGTTTCCATTCGTTCTTGTTCCACGGAATTTCCAGATCGATATCCTGTATGAACTGCTTCAGGTTTTTCTCGGATATCATTCCATCTTTCGATCTGTTGAGTAAGTCGGCCATCGACCTATCCAGTTCTTTCTTCGCAGCTTCCGCTTCTCCCATAGTGCTGCGCTCGATCCTGTTCATTGAAGGAAGATCATTCAGATCCCTCACGATTCTGTTCGTGTCGATATCAAACTTTCTTGATAAAAAGCTCTGGGCCTTCATGCTCAAGGCTTCCGCATCATCAGACATCCTGGATACAAGATCCTCGATCGTGTCGACTATCTGCTCCGGGCTTTTCGGATCAAGAATTTTCTTGGCAGTCCGAGGATCCAACAGCCTCTCCGTATAGGCTGGAGGAAGATCAAAAAGGATGTTGCTGACAGCCATCGCAGCTTTTTTTGTAGGACTGGCGCCCTTTTCGACCAGCTTGGACGCTCCTTTCGCGACTCCTCCAAGCAGGGCTCCTCCTGCGACGCCGATCGCCGTTCCGGCCGCAGTCTGCTCAAGAAATTTACCGGACATGACTGGAGCGTCCGCTGCTCCTGCTGCCGTCGCAGCGGATTCGAGTGCCAGTTTCCCAAGCGTCGCAGCCGACTTTAGGCTCGCTCCGGGAATAGGAACCGCAAGCCCTCCAATGATCTCAGAGGCAATAAAGTTGAGAGGATATCTCTTTTCCAGAGCCTTGATGTCTTCGCGCTTTTTTTTGACCTTCCGTTCATATATTTCGCTATAGTCACCGCCCTTGGAAAAATACTCCTTCATAGTATCCCATGATGATTCAATCTCATCCGACCATTTGAACGTCACGCCCTGCTTCAGACCCTCCCAGATTGCACGCTCTTGCGTAATGCCAGTACGGTCTTTCTGGGATCGTATCTTGTCATAGATTTTTGTCTGCACTGCTTCAGCAATCTCGGGATCTACATTACGCGATTCCGAATATGCACGGATGTCATCGTCATTCAGACCGAGCTTGTCGCGGATTGCAAGGTTCGTATCCTCGTCCTCAGTCCCGGACACGAGGATGTCGAGCGCCTGAACATCAGCCTGGTTGAGCTTGCCCATCAGTCTAAATCTCCCCTCAGATATTGCTGTAGAAACAACTTTTTCCGATCCTGCTGAGATGTCGTCACTGTCCTTCCGCCGTAGGTCACCGTCTCCGGAGGAGGATTGACAAACGATGGAGGAGATGGAGGAGATGGAGGCTGCGCTGCTGCTTTCGGAAGAATCGTCGGGCTGATCTGATACCCGCCTCCGTAGGTTGCCTGCATGACAGGCATTTGAAGGCTTTTTTCTTCAGGAGCAGGACTTTTTATTTCAGTCTGCAAGGCTTTTTTTTGCAAGCCAGCTACAACATCTACCTCTTTCGAAAATCTCTCAACAAATTCTCCGAATATGGGATCAATTATAAGATCAGGATCAATTTGAAAATTTTCCGCAATATTTTTAAACCTATTATTTATATTATTTTGTAATTTCAGCTGGTTGAATACAGCCCTTTTCGATTCGAGCAAGATACGTTTACGCTGTTCTGGCGCGAGCAGATCACCTGAAAGAAGTTTTTGCCTCAGGGCCTCTATCCTCTCAGGTATCGGCTGTGTCTCTGAGGCTGCCCTGAATTCTGATTCTCTGATGGTTGATCCAGGATCGATCGATTTCAGGTACCCGAAAAGCAAAGTCATGTCCGAAGCACCTGATGGGTTTGGTGTCGTTGCAGCAGACTCTACTTTTTGAAATCCTTCTATCGCTTCCCTTGATGTTTTTGAAGCCTGGTCATATCTTTTCCCGAGACTCTGTACTTTAGTAAAAGTCCTATCCTGTGACTTTACTTCCTTTTCTGCCTCTTTAGCAAAAATATCGGCCTGTTTTTTTATGACATCAGATTTATATTTTCTTTCTGCAATTTCCTTTTGAAAAGCAATTTTATCCTTCTCAAGTCCAAGCAATTCTTCCTGTCGCTTTTCGGATGCAATCGCCTGTCGTTCAGCACGTTGCCCGGCCTGTTCCTTCAGTTCGAGATTCCGCTTATCCATCTCGCGCTGGAGTTCTCTGGCCTCGGCCTGCTCCTCGGCGGTTTTTATTCCGTAGATGCCTGATGCGATCTTTAGGCCAGACATCAAAACATCCAAAGGCCCTGTGGTACTTCCTCTAGACGGGAGTCTAACCTGTTGTGTAATAGCCATTACGCAAACCCTCCTTTTTGTCTCGCCTGCATGAGAGGCTTGTACAGCCTTGCTTTCGTCTCATCTGGAAGTTCAATTTCATCGAGCGCAATCATCGCTTCCTTAAGAATTGCATCATTATCCTGATCCCGATTCTGCATCCGACGCTGGACTGCCGCCGTCGTATCGACAGATCTGACGCCTTGCGGAGCCTGCTGTGAAGGCGAGAGCATGCCTGCTGCAGTTCCCCCAGCCGAAATGAGCCCGCCAACCGGGAAACCGGCCAGTGTCAAGGCCATGCCTCCGAGCTGCGCTAGTTGTCCTGCATCCTGCAAAGGACGTTTTGGCTGTTGTTGAATTTGAACGTTTCTCAATGTCATTTTCAGCCTCCAACCTAAAGTCCTAATGCTTTTGAAACAATATTGCTTGTCCCGGTAATAATCGGGTTGGCATACCGTGCAATAGTCTGTACATCACGGCTCCCGCTTGTGATCCCTGGGAATATCTGACCTTCGGAATTTCTTCCGAAAATCGATTCGAATACTCCACCTCCGCCCTGCTCGATCAATTGCCGCTGAGTTGCGATATTTGCGTTCGCTATTCGAACATTTTCAGGAAATTCCTTATTGAATACATATTTTTGCCATTCCCTATCAGCGGTCGCTATTCGCTCCTGCATCTCTCTGCTCAGTGCCGTTTGCTGGATTTGTTCATTGAACTGATCTTTCTGAACCAGCAGCTGTTTTTCTGCGAACGCCTCGCCAGCCTTTGCCGCCCTCTCCTGCTCCGTCAAAGCCCTCTCCTGAATGGCTCTCTGCGCTGCGGACTCGCCTGCAGCAAAATCCTGTGCGCCAAGCCTTTCGCCTCTCTGGAACGATCTCTGCAAAGATGCCTGCTGGCCGGCGAACTGCTGGCCTCCAATCCGCTCGCTGGTTGCAAATCGCCTTTGAAGCGCCGCCTGCTGGCCTGCAAACTGCTGGCCTCCAATCCGCTCGCCGGTTGCGAAAAGCCTGGATTTTTCCGCCTGCTCTGCGCCGAAAGCCTGTCCAGCTTCACGCTCGGATGTCTGATATTTGCGAGCCTCTTCAATCTCCTGAAGCCTTTGCCTTTCAGCCTGCTCTTGCATGCCGATGTCTTCAGCCGCTTTTCGATATTGTTTTGCTCCAGCCTCTGCAGCAAGCTGCTCTGATTTTATTGCAGCTCCTGATCCAAGGCTCCCGATCGATGCAAACCGCCTGCGAAGAGCTTCCTGTTGAGCTTGAGTTGACGCCTGAGTTTCCTGCCTCGCCCGTTTCCTGAGGAGTTCATACCTGCGTGTCACAGCATCGCTTGCAATAGCCATTAACGTCTCCCCCTTATATTGTACTCAAGGTTGATGCCGATTATTTTGAATTTCTGATTGATTGCGTTTTGATTGTCGAACTTGAGCTGGATCCTTTTAGCGACCGCAAGATCACCGAGACTGATTCTTGATTCTGTCTGCTCGCCTCCGGCGGACCATTCGTCTTCTTCCCAGCGCATGGTTCCCCATACGGAAGTTATCGGATCCAAATCGATTTGATCTGTGGATCCTACGCCTCCGGTCGAGTCTATTCGTTTTGTCAGAGTCATGTAGTAGTCGCCGGATTGCTCGTGAAGGATGGAAATCCATCGAAAATCCTTCGACATGTTTTCATGCCCTGGCTTTCCTGAAAAATCTTTTGTCCAGTAGTAGGAATCTATCGCAGTGCCTGAATCGTTGTAAGTCGTGGTGTTCATCAGGTACACGCTTCCGACATCATCATCGGACGCATGATATAGTTTTCCGTCGTATACGACAAAATGAGCAGGATTCAGGCCTGTCCATCTCGACCATGCGAACTCCTGCTTCTTAGACAGATTTTCGAACGAATAGTCGAATAAATATATCCTGTTGTTTGTCGATCCTGATTCATATGTCGCAGCTATATATGCGTTTTTCCCAAAAACAACAGCGGATATGTTCGGGACTCTTGATTCCGGGATCATGTCCATATCTTCAGAAATCACGTTGGACTTAAGATCCGATCCGGCTGCTGAAACAGTCAGAAGAGTCGTCGTTGGCTCAACTGTCGCTCCAGCGATCGCAGCGAATCCGACAAATTTTCCGTTTTCCATCGCCGGAAACATGAGCCTGTTGTTGTAGTTGAACAGTCCGAACGGGCTCTTGCAACCGTATGGAGACTTTATCCGGATATCAACCCAGTTCGTATCATCTGCATCCGGCATGTATATGAGCCAGTTAGATCGAACACATCCAACGAACACGCTGTTTTCGTAAATACCGAGAGCTTTTGGAATGTCTCCGCTTGTATCTCCCGGACGCCTGAAACTCGTCGCCTTGAAAACATATGGGTTTCCGATTTCAGAGTATTTGACAAGATTGTCAGCCGTGTCGATGCAGAAAATCCTGCCTTGATGAAATATGAGCGATGTCGCCGTCGTCGGAATCTCGCCTTGATCCGTCGGCGCCTCCACGCCAAGCGATGCGTCCGCAATGCCATCGTCGTATGTAGTTGTAGTGTTATCGGATATGGTCGCAAGTCTGAGATATGACGATCCTCCGTCCTCAGTTCTGTACAGCCTTCTGCTGTTCACACCAAATGATGCCGGAGCAACCGGGATCGATGTCAGCCTGACATCCTGAGATGCAACCGTGATCGTATTCGAAACCGGCGAGACGTCCGATTCGACCAGATTGCTGTTGACGTATGTGACCTTATAGCTATAGACACCGGACAAAGCTGTTCCTGTAGGCGCCGTTGCTGCCGTCATAGTTGAATCTGGAGCCGGGACTGAACCTCGCGTGAACTCCGAACCGTTCCATTTGTACATGGGGTTCGATCCGTTCGTAAAGAATCGGTAGTTCTCGTATTCCGTCGAATGAACTTTTACGCCAGCTGTGAAAATGCATTTCGCCGAGGTCACTGAGATGAATGATGTTCCCTGAAGATCGTACAGAGTTCCGTCCCACCATCCGACCATCGTTTCAGCGCCGGATGAATCGTGCCGGACATAAAGTCCGTCGCATATGAAGGATCCGACTGGAGCAGTGTTGAGAAGTGATGTTCCTCCTCGTGTCTCGACGGAATTCTGGCCGAATATGACATTCTGGCAATCCGGAGTCTCGTTTTCCAAGATCCACTGCCTGTCAAACTTGTTGTTCAGACCTCCATCGAGCCCGATCCTTCCGCGTTCAGGATAAACAACAGTAGATTTAGAAACCACGATAAAAAACCTCATCGACATTGGGAATTGAATCGGAGCCGAAATATGTGTCGCGAACCCTCGCCGGCCTGTCTGCACGGAGCCTCTTCATCCGCTGCTGCCTGGATTTTTCAACAGAGTCGTTCCATTTCATAGCATACCTGTCCGCCATGACTGTGTTCTGATCCTTGAGAGCCATCTCGGCCAAAACAAAATTGATAAGATCGTCACGGTATTCCTGAGGTACTTCTAGCGGAGTCGTGTTGGTTGATATGTCCTGCGGATATGCATAAGTCCTTATCTGAACGGTGTCGCCAGTCGTGTCCGGTGTCGGATACAGGATGATTTCCTCGTCCCAAACGGCGTACTCTCTTGGCGTCCCGGTCGGATCGGACGTCGATGTTTTCGGATCGTCCTTCAGCGTCCGCTTTTGAAGCGCATTGTTGTCGTATCTGACTTCCTTTATTGCCAACGTATTTTCAGGCCAAGCATACGTTCTCGTTGATGCTGTAGACGTAGTTGTGAGCGTTTTTTCAATAACCCAGCCCTCTTTCGCAAGTTCGTCCTGAGCTGAGAAAATCAGTGCGCGAAGCATCTTATCTGAAAAAAACTTGTCGCCCGTAGCATGATATCTTTCGCGAGCCCTTTCCTGTATGTCTCCAACGGTCAGCGCCATTTTCAAGCCTCCGTCCATGATGTTGTGGCCGCGACCGACGTCGCCCATGTAGTTTCTGCCGATGAATTGGCAGACCAGTCAACTATGCTTCTTTGGATGAAATTCGTCTGATTGTCTGGATATATGTATGTCCAATTTCCGATCATTTTTGTGATGGTCGACATGGTGGTTGCAACAGCCAGCTGATCCGAAAGGCCCTTGTACGGGATCTTTCCGACAGTTGACGTCATGTCAAGAACATCATCAACCTGTTTCGTCACAGCCTTTCCGACAGTCGACGACATGTCCAGATCGTTCGATACGAGCTTTGTTGCCCTGATTTCCAAATCATTCTGGGATCCCCAGAAATTGAATTGAGTAGCGATTCCGGCTGACTGCCATGTCAGTGTCGTGCCCGATCCATAGGAATCTCCCCAGCGGTTGGTTTTGCCTCCGCCGAAGACGTTGAAAGTATTGCCGATTGTTATAGAATAATTTGCCATTTCGCCCAAATGGCGGGTTTCAGCTCACTGTCACCTGACACACGACTACAAGATCGTCATTGACGCCCTTGTTTATGGTTGCCTCGACATCACGGTTGAGCATGGTCCCGCCGGTTGTGGAATCAAAGATTCCGTATTCGGTGATCGCTCCCGCCGATGTCGAGCCGCAAGCGAATGTCGCCGTGGCTTGATAGATCGATCCGGAGATAAAGGAAATCGTTGCTTCAGCCCTGTCAAGTTCTGTCCCAAGGGCTGTGTTCGAGCTTGCTTCAGCTGTCGAATCCGTCCCAATTCCAATATAGTTCATCGTAAAAGTCGATGCAGCCGCAGCCGCACTCACAAGAAATTGAGCGATGAAGCTCGTCCCGTCCTCTGTGATGACATTGGTTCCATCGCGGGACTCCTTGATGTCATTATCGGGACCGTATAGAGTCATCGCCCAACGACCTTTCAACTTCATTCTTCACTCCCGTCAAGGTCATCGTTGTCAAGTATCTCATCTCGCTTCTCGCTGTCCACCATTTCATCCAGATGCTTGCTCTTAATGTGGTTCAGGTATCCTTTTTCGGTCCGAAAAGTTTTGCCGCATGATTGACAGTCCCAGGTTTTGCTGTCTTCTCCTGGAGAAACGCCTCTGTCACGCCTGATCCTTTCCTTGTCATCCTTATCAATCTCAAGCCATTTATACGATCGCGGATCCTGCATCCCACCCTTGTCATATTTCATTTCGGAATAGGATCCGAGAAACATGACAGCCTCGTCATAATCCATCTTTATAAACGAATTTGCCGGAATTTTAATATCATCGCCCTTGAATCGCTGGCTGAAATCCCATGCGTTTCTGTTGTATACACGAACCATGTTGTCAATCATCTCAATTAGCTCCGCATAAAAACTTGAAAGTCTGGGATGCCTCGGTTGTTGCCGAGGTGTACCCAAGCTTGATGTATCTCGCTGAACAATTCAGTGGGACATAGCAGTTTGTCACTGAACTGTCATAGTTTACGGCTGTCGGTGTAGTCGTTGCCGCAACCGTTTCGTTGTAGACCTGCCTGAATGTTCCTGAAGCAGAGTCTGAAACCAAAGGGAATATGTCCGTGGCACTTGTCATGGTCGGAATGCCGATCATGATGTTTCCGTGGCTTCCTCCAAGGTCAACTGCGGATGAATAGGTGACTGCTGAAGCAATCGTCACGCTAAAAGCCTGAACCGGTCCCACAGTAGTCATGAACTACCTCCCGTATACTGTGACAAGCACCTCATCACCCGATGCTGCGCCGGAAACTCCTACGCTTCCGACCGATGCTGTTCCAGCGCACAGTTCGTTGATCGCGAACTTCAATGCAGCAGTCGAGCATGATTGACATGCTGTGTTGATGTTGTAGATGTAGTCAAGACCAGTCGTGACGACCCCAGTAGCAGCATCGGCTGTCCAGCGCCAGTGCTGGATTCTTTCGTTTCCGAAAACTGTCTGGGCAATGAGTGATGTCGTATAAGCCATTTTCTTCTCCTAAATATAAACAACATCGCTTGGCTGCGAAGGATCTTCAGCCTGCTTGCGTTTATGATGGTGTACAGTAAACATTTCATATGCGCTTTTCAGCGGCATTTGTACGATCTGCTGGATGTTTCCCTCGGGGTATGATCCCATGCACCCTTGTGACGAGCTGTTGATGTAAATTCCAGGGATCCGTTGAGCAACGCAATCGAACCACAGTTTGAAATTCAGATAGCTCGGCCATGTTGTGACAGAATTCCCATAGATATCCACAGCCCTGATGCACTGTCCCATCTCGGCATCATATTTTGAGTCCCAGGAATGAAAGGTGCGCTTTTCCTCATTTGAAAAACAAAAATCTGAACCAATGAATATGCTGATCTGGCTCCCGAGAAAGCCCTTCGCGATCATGGTCGCGGCTCCTAAAACGTTCCCGCCGGACTCAACCCAGACGTTGAAATCCTCGATTTCGCGGACACGGCTTCTGAAATCATCGTGCGGAACGGGTGCGTTGAAAAAAAAGACCTCGCCCTGCCATTTTTCAAGAAGCTTTGGGCTTGTCCCGATATAGCAGAGAAGTTTTCGATTTTTCGTTATTTCCCAGTACTCTTCAGGATCCCGTTTTCCACCTTCGGAAACCTCATCGATCGTCACTTCGCCGGCATCAAGCGACACATAAAAGTCAGGATTTGCCTCATGATCCTCCATGTAGTGGAAATTGTGCAGGCATGAGACAAGATGCATGTCCTCAGGGCGATCCTTTAGCATGCCGATGCTCTTTTTTAAGGAAGGCCCAGACCCTGCGATAATGCAAGGTCTGGGTGAGAACGTGCCAAATAGTGAACCAACAGAATGCTCTGCAAAGGAAGAGTAGCGCTTCTTATTTTCCCGAATGTTGGAAACCCATGTCTCAGTCCATTTTTCCATCGTCACCTGATCATTGCTGCAAGCCCTCCTGTGAGCGTCGCCTACAGCAATTGGCGCGTGAGGTATATATGGTTTCAGTTCGACGATGATGTTTCTCACATCCATGAAAATCTCCAAAATCAAAAATCAATAAAGTGAAACATACGCTGAGCCAGATGCCGAAGAAACGATCGCGGCCATAGCTTGCCCGATCGGCTGCATCGTTTCGATGGTCGCACCATCGGTTGTAGTGAGAGCTGTCTGCACCAATGACGGAGCGGCTGTTCCGTTTGCACCGACGGTCAGGTATCCGTTCACAGCAACGGTTCCGGAGTTCGCAGTCATCTCGACCGTCGCGTGACCCCTCGTGAGCAACCATCCGTAGGTGTTCGTTGTGAGAGTCGCATGTTTGACGATGCCGACAGGAAGACCCGTATTCGTCGTGTTGGTGATAGTCACGCTCATGCCGGTTGCTCCGGACTGCAGCTGTACCATGTAGGATGGAGCAATATCCGAATTGCAATCATGGTATGCCCAAACGTATTCCTCACCGTCATGAGTGATTCTTGTACCTACTTCAGGATGCTTGCTGCTGAGAGTAGCCGTTACATGCGAGATGCCATAAAACAAAACAGGGTTCTGCGAATAAAAAGTCATTTTCGATCCTCCTTAAGCAGCGAGTGCTGTAGCGGCGGCATGCAGCCTGTTGTTAGATGATCCAAAAGAACCCATCCAAATGATCCTGCTGACCTTAACCTGCTGGTTGATCGGCTTTTGAAACGCTTCTGCGCTGAAATTTCGCTGCGGCTGATACCACAAGAACAGGTGTTTTTCATTCAGCATAAAAACATGATTCGCCGGCGTATAGCTGTCTGACACGAAAGGTACACCGTTGAACATGAGGTTCTGAAAACCTCCTCGCGCAGTCATGTCGTCCGTGAACCGCTGCTGCGGCTGCAGAAGGTTGTAGTAACGGTTGTAGTTCGCGCGAGTTGCGGTCACAACCGTCGGTTTTTCGACGTCTACGGTGGCATCCTCGTACAGAGATTGAAGGACAGACATAGTGAGAGTCGTGCTTGTAGAATCGACTTGAGCCTGCCACCATGAGTTGGTTGCCTGCGAAATTCCTCCGACAGTCTGATCTGTCGCACAAATGTCCCGCAGCCCGACGATTGATTTTGTGTCAGTCCCATCACTGTATAGACCGGTTCCCAGAGTATCCTTCAAGGTTTTCTCGGCAATCATCGCTTTCGATGCGAGCAGCTTCAAAACACCGGCATTGCCAGAGTTCTTCAGCTCGTCCTCTTCAGTGATGGAAATTCCCGCATATGCGGACTTCCAGTTATAGCGCGCAGCCGAGATATTCTCATTATCAGTTGTGCTAAGAGTCTCGGCACCCTGATACCAGCCAGATGCTGTGGTTGTTGCGTAGTTCAGAGGAACGTCGATGGTTGCCCCTCCGTCAATGGGGACATATTGTCCGCTTTTCAACATGCGTTTGAGAAGAATATTGCTGTCGAAAATGTTGTCATATAGACGTGGTAGAATTTTCTTGTGCGTAATGGCAGTCAACTGATCTATCGATACGGCCATGATCCATTCCTCCATGGAATGTTAAAACATGCCAAGCTCTCTTCCACCTTCCTCGACCAAATCGAAGTAGGATCGTGCTTTCGGCTGTCCGCCTGAAAACTTGAAAGCAGGCTCCTTGGATTCCGCAACGAAACCTTCCTGGTTCCGCTGCTTGATGGCATTCGCAGCTTCTTCTTTAGCCTTCATAGCTTCTTTCCCGACTATTTCATCGAACATAAGATCCCGAAATGCAGCCTTGAAGCTGTTAATTCCGTTTCTCTGCATGTGCTCAAGAATTTTATATTCCAAAGTCTTGCCCGTTTCTGGATCAGACCTTGAAAAATCAAAATTCTTGTACTCGCTGACAGTCGAATCTATGTCCTGCTTGAGCGCATGATCCTCGTTCTGCTGTCTCATGCTGTCCCGAAAACCCTTGAACTCGTCTCGGAAGCTGCGAAGTTCGTCAAGCTCCTGCCTGACATGCTGCGGAAGCACCTGCTCGGGCGTAGATTGCGGAGACTGCTGTCCGTTGAATCCTCCCCCTGTGCGGTTCTCCCATGAACTTCTGACATGTTCGGCCCATTCGGGGTTTTCCTTCGCATAGGACTCGTATGGCGACCATTTTTGCTCCAGTTCCCGAATTCTGGCCTCTTTCTCTCTCGTCGATTCTTCCCATGCGGCACGCTGGGACTTGAACTCGTTCATGTGCTGGGCGTAGTTGTATCCCATGGATGCACGCTTAAGAACGGTTTCAAGAGGTTCCTCAACCTGTTTTCCCGATGCCGTATATGTGAAGAGCCGCTCACTATTTTCATCGCCGGATATTTCGGATGCCTTTATAGGTTGATCCTCATTTTCCGACGGTTGATCCGTGATCGCAAAATCTGATTCGGATATTCCGTAGTTCTCTTCCATCAAAAGATCCTTATCATCGTACTCCTGCAGGGCTGGCAACCTCGCCCATGGTATTGACCCGGCTCACGCCTCCCTGCCCTTGCCCTTGCCCTTGCCCTTGCCCTTGGCTCATTCCTTCGAGGAATTGCTGGTACAGCTGAATAGACTGCATAAGAATTTGAAGAAGCTCTTGCGGTGCTCCAGCATCCTGAGCAGCCTGGCCGACAGCATTCATGCCTACCAGTATGTCACCCGGAAGATTCTGAGGATTTGCTTGGCCCTGATTCATTTCCTGTCCGTCCATGACTCGCCTTTCATCTTTTCTTTGGTTTCTTTCCGCCCTTCTTGCATCCCATCTTTCATCCCTTCTGCTGCTGCTGCTGTTGCTCTTGTGCCGCAATCATTTCCCTTCGCTCCTGAAGCCTCTGAAGGATCCTTTCCCTATTCGGCACATCGAGACGTTCCAGAATTTCTTCCTCGTCAATTATGTTTCGATCGAAAAGCGCGAACGATTTTCTTTCGATGTCTGCTATTTCGAACGGCAAGCTGGAACCGCTTTTTACATCTATGTCAAGATCACCTTTGATTATGAGCCTTTTGACCGGCAGTTCAACCATTTTTACGTCCTGACTATCGTCCGAATCATCTTTTTTGACGTCTTGCCACACAGCTACACGCATCATCCTGCCCTGCTCGTCCGCCTCTCGATCGATTCGGAATTTTCGAAAAATGATTGATCCATCTTTGGCTGTTATTCTAAATATCTTTGGCACAGAATAAAATTCCAAAACGCGGTTCATGTATTGACGCCCGACTGTTTTCATATACGTGTCCAGGTTTCGCTGCTTCTGCCGGATCCGCGTACGCTGGATTGATATCAACTGTTCGATCGCGCTTGCAGCAGTGACTCCTCCTGGAGCCTCTCCTGATTGCAAGTCGGATATGCCGGCGTTCGTATTGAACCAGGATTCCAATCGGTCAATGATTCCAAGTGCGCCGGGAGCAATTGAAGCTCCATCTAGTCGCCTGACTTCCGTATTCGGATTTTTCTCGACTATGGATCCGGGGACATTCACGATTCCTGAATCAGTGTCTACTCCGGAATTTCTATCGACGATCCAAACTGGATTTCCAGTCATCGCGTAGGCGTCGAGCGTGAAGCAGACCATCTTGTTAAAAATCTTTTGTGGACTTTCGAGCTGCTCAACCTCGCTCACCCCATGAAATTCACGCGGAAGTATATAATTGTTGTACTTGGAAAATGGAATCAGGCCGTCCTCATAGTCTAGTTCCCTGTTGATAAGCATCATTCCGTTCGCAATCCTGATCCTTCGGCCTCTCGGCCATTTCCTCATTATCCGGAATTTTTTTGTCAGCCTTCCATCCTCTCCTTCCTCCTCGAATTCCTCCTCGACCGTTTCTTTCGGAAGGAACCATCCATCGATCACGAAAGTCATGTCGGTCTTCGAATTGTCGCAGATCGATCCGTACGTGCCTTCAGGAAGATCGACATCGCTGGAAAAATGAGTGAGTTTGAAATCCTTGAGTTCAGTCCGTTCCTTGCGAACGATATCACGAACATCAGGCTTGATCATGTCAGCTCGATCAGGATGCATTTCCCTCAAACGTGATGTCTCAATCGGCTTCGCCCGGAAGAAACCTCTGCTGTCAGGGCAATTGACGTCAGTTGATGCTGGATCCGGATAGCAATAAAACGGATCTTCAGACCTGAATACAGCGGAACCGAGCCCATGATCCAAAGAGGGATCGAATTCCATTGAACTGTAGGATGTCCCGTAGATCCATCCGTCATAAATAACTTCAAGCAGCACGTTCATCCAGTTTTTTTGACCGAAATCACTTTTTGCAATTGAGTTGAGGATATCGGCGAATTCTACGTCGTTCGGCTCCTTGGCAACGAATTCCCATGTAGGGCGAACATCGGTTTGAAGAGGAACCTGAGACTGTATGACTTGCCAGATCATGTTGATGATCTCTGAGTTCCGCCAGTATGGGCGTCTAGAGGACCATTGCACGCCTCTGAACATCTTGTAGTAGTCCATGTAGTTCTTGTCGTACCTGCTCCTGTACTTCTTGTACCGGTAGAATTCCTTCATGAACTTTCTGACTTCGGAAGCCTCTTCGTCGTCAATATCCGGGCCTCTGCCATCCAGTTCGGATGATCCATACTCGTTTTCGATGTTGATTGTTTCAAAAGTCATTATGCAAGTTCCCAACCCATAATTATTTTTTGGCGCATTTATTTAAATATGTTATTAAATACCAAGCGATTATTCCCGCAGCGATCTGAAGCATCAGCTTCATTTCAAAATATTTTTGGCAATCAAAAATTATTTTATGCTCTTCAATAAGAGAAATTGGCATCAAATTCCCCTTGCAACCTCATCATAAAATTTTTCGGTTTCTTTTTGCTTGTCCCGCTCCATTCGCTTGAAATATTCGCCGCTGTCGTTCCCTACCTCTACCATTCCTCGATCCCTTGCCAGCTGCCTGCGATGTTTCTGATTTTTGACGACGCAACCCATCGCTGGGCAGTACTCTGCGTCCTCGACTTTTGCGCCGTAAAAATGGCCTTTACGTGCGATAACGCGCATTGCTACAGCATTGCATTTCGGACACATCTCTTGGTTTTCAATGTCGCCAACCGGTTTGTATACCTCAAAGTCGTGTCCACATTCGCAGTGATAGGGGTATATCATTCGAAATATCCATCCTTTTCCCAATATTTTTTCTCTTTTAACAACTTCCTGTCATCAGGAGCAGCCGGAAAAAACGCATCATTTGTTTTTATCCCGGTGATTATATCACGTTTTCTTCTTTTCACAACATCCCATGTCCCATATGTGACATACCGTTCACAGTCCATGCAGTGGTTCGCTTGATCGACCGGAAGTTCGTCCTTTCCGTCCTGATTTGGGTTCAATTCTTTTTCCTCGGGATAGTGATACATCTCGTACTCGTCAAGCGTGTACCTGCATGTTCCAGCGAATACGTAGTATCGATCAGAAATGATAAGTTCATGGTGCCTGTCTATTCCCATCTGTATGGCGTTTGTTGCTCCGACAGCAGTCAAGCCATGCGCACAAAATTCAGATATGTAGTCAGGCCGTGACGGGTCACAAAAAAAAGTCTCGATAGGCCACATTGAGGCAAATCTCGCCGCAGCTTCAACCATCTTCCCGCTTCTCAGCTGGGTTTTATAAAATTCTGCAATCGAGTAGTGAGTTCCATCGGGCGTGATGGCCCTGACTTTTATTACAAATGGATCCGTATACCCCCAATCCACGCCTGCAAAATATCTCGTCCCGTGCGGTAAAGAAAATGGTTCTACGACGTGAATTTTCTCATCAAAATGGCTGTAGACAAGTCCTTCGGCCTTCTCGAATTTCCCGCCGTATATCATGTTGTGCCGGCGCGGATCCATCGTCAACTTTCGCTCTTCATATTCTTCTTTAGGGAAATAAGGATTTTCATCCGATCTGGCCATGACGATATTTGCAATTTGATGAACGTGCTCGTCTCCAGCCATCCATTTTTTGATGAAATCCTTGTAGAGCCAGTTCAACGAGTATGGACTCGTTACGATCATCACTGGCGCCTTGCAGATGCTCGAACGCGCTTGAATATTGTCCCAAAAGTATCTCGAATATTTTCCGGCTTCGTCGCAAAGGATCCCTCGAACGTTTGTTATTCCGACAACAGAATCTGGATCATGGTTTGTCCTGAACCAGACCTTTCCGCCTCCGCGAATTTGAAATGAACTCTCCTGCCCGTGGTACTTCCCTATATCTTCATTCATCCTCAAAAATGGCGGTAGGGTAGATTGCGACAGGATCTTGTAAGTCGGGCTGGTAACAATAAAGGCATCTTCCGGATCATTGAACTGATGCATCAGCATCTTTAGCCACACGACACCTAAAATGGTTTTCCCCCATTGAACTCCTGTGGCAGCTATCGTGATCTTTTTCTGTGAAAATAGGGCCGTAGACTGCTTGAGACTGTGAGCCTTAAATGATCTCAATCTTTCAAGCCCTCTACATGCACACGCCTTATCGAGTCGCCTATGGAAAGAAATCCACAGCATTTTGCGTTATCTACGCTCATCCATTCATATGGTGACATCGGATCTTCGCAAGGCTCTTTCGAGCGAAAAATTCCGAAATTTTTTCCATATGAAAACGTATCGCCTGGATCGATCGAATCGATCGCAACAAGCCTGACTTTATTTTTCAAAAGCATGTGTTCTTCCCCTTCGCACTTCGGCATCTCGCGAGGCATGCCTGAAGCAAGACGCCTCGTCATCCGCTCGAAGTCATGCATGCCAAGGGAATGTCCAGAATCAGGCGTTCCCATGTTTGAAATCTTGAAATGCTTCTCAATCATGCTGCAACCGTATACATCCTTTGCAATAACCGGAGAGTTGAACACGTCCAGCGAATGATCCGACAGGCCCACAGGAAGGCCGAACTCTATCCTCAGGAGCGATATCACCGACAGATCATTTTCGACGGAGGGATAAGAACTCACGCAATACATGAGAGTCGTATCCATATCATCATTGCGAATGCTGGAAATCGTGCCTAGGGATCTTCTGATATCCGATATGCTAGATGCTCCTGTAGAAAGTATGATTGGCCTGTCGCACTCGGCAGCAGACTGGAGCAGAAGGACATCAGAGCTATTCGAAGATGCGATTTTTATATAATCGACGTGGCTCCTCACCTCCCAAACGTCATTCGGATCGAAAACCGATAGGATGAACTTCAGCCCATTCTCTCTAGCTCTTTCCGACGCATGCTGAACATGGTGAGGTTCAAGGCATCCAGCCATCCGGCGCCTATATCCATAGAGCTTTTGATGGTCGTACAGCTGAAGCTTGACGGCATCCGCTCCACATAATTTCGCCATGTCGATCGATCTTAAAATCGTATCGAGGGATTTCCAGTTGGATCCTATCTCAGCGATAACAAGCATATTATACATCCTCAGTTATTTGTCATAATCATGTCAAATGTTGCGGAAGAATTCGTTCCGGATCCTTCTCCGATGGCAGCAACCCATATGTCTGTTTTTTCTGGGAGCTTGATCGGAACCGTCCATTCGCGATCGAAGTAAGAAGATATGCCGTTGAATGTTTCAATAATCCTTTTGGATGATACTGGAGCGGTTGAATCATCTCCATTTTCGCGCCTGAACAAATAAAAATCAGATGATTTATTCACGACTGCGGCATTGCTGAATGCAGCATGAATAAGATATCCTGTTTTGCCGGAAGGAATAGTATATCTTGTCACCAAACTTTGACCCAATCCTGTCACCGTCGTCAGAAGCTGAATGTGTGTCTGTCCCGCGCTTGATGTTCTGATTGTGATCACACCGGCATTACCTCCGGCATTCGTCGCCGCATACGTCCCCGCTGTCGCAACATATGCGCGGTGGATCCGGATATAGGACTCGGATGTTGCGGTTGATGCTGAAGCGCCGGCCATTGTTATGGTGGATTCCTGCTCTTCCCAGTTCGCATCAAGTCCTTGTACGACAATTGTTCTTGCACCGTCACCCGCGGCAGTGTCATCCGCTGATGTTGAAATCGCTTCAAGCGTAACAGGCGACGTCGGCCATGAATACACGCTGGGAGTCGACTGGTCGTTCACGTCAACGATTGATGTTCCATAGTTCAAAACGCGCCCGAACTTATTAACATGCGTGTAGGCCGATAGGGATCCGTTTCGCTCTGAAATAGGGAACATATGATTCGTGATACACTGAATTTCAAATTCAGTAGTCGCGGAATTCGGTTGCCAAAATCTATCCCGCACAAGATCGCCAATGTTTCTGCTCATATATCCTTCTCCTTGCTCCCGAGAGTCACTTTTCGCGTTTTCCCGTCTACTTCGCCTTCAATTAAAAATGGTTGGACGGTTATGGTTTCGATTTGCTCGACAACTTTTCCGACGACACGATCGAAGATGAATCCGAGGCGCTTGTGATCGCCATGCACTATGCCCATGAGAATTATTTTGCATATGAAATGGTCTATGGCCTCCTGATCCTTGTCCTTCAGAAGTTCCGTGAGTTCGTTCAAAGGCTTTCGCAGCCAATGAGTCAGCCTCATTTCTATGAACGTCCTGTTCAACTTCTTCAGCGTTCGCAGATCCTCAGACTCCGGTGGTCGGCCTGCAGGATTTCCTGATTTCCCCTTCTCCCATTTTCCCATATCAACCCTGATCCACGGTGATAATTTTATCCATTTTTCTCTTTATATTCGCTATGTTGCGCTTATATTGAAAATATGTACAATTTTTAATTCATTTTTAATATAACCGTAGTTGATTTATTTTTCAATTCGTGGAGTGAATATGGACATCTGTATATGATGGGTTCTCTGGCACGGGGAGCACCATGCTTGCAGCTGAAAAATGCGGAGCATCCTTTTATGGCATGGAGATTGATCCACACTATTGCTGCATGGCAATCAAACGATGGGAAAAATTCACTGGCAAGAAGGCAAAAAAAATCTCCAGCAACGATGCTGAAGACTAAAAATGACGATGTTCGAACCGGATCCGGTTCAGATGTCACACTCTCACATATACCATCCGTTCCTTCACCGGCCTGAATTTGATACCACAAAAATGGTCTGAAAGCAAATATGATACTGGCTGAATCTTTTTAAGGATCCAGCCAGTGTATCGGATCCGTGCATACGCCTTTCACCGAGGCGATTATATTATCAAATTATCATTTTTGCACAAGAGCTTTCAGCTCACGAAGTTTTCGAGACGCGAAAATTGAAAGAAATCTACCGACAAACCGGCCTGCAGCCTGATGATTTCCAACCATGGCGATAGGTATGCCTTCAACCATCCAGCCGATCAGCGTCCCGATTGCAGCGCGCGGATTGACTTTAGATCGGTACTCGCCTCGGCCAATCTCGTCCCAGCTCGCTTCGACGACCAGACACCTCGAAGGAATTCCCTTCATCCGTTGAATTTCCCGCTCGAATCTTTCCCGATCCCGGCCGATGCATCCCATCAAATCAGGCAGGGATTTCCGCTCGACAGCGACTAGGTTTTCAAGCCCTTTTATGGAATAATCGCCCGTCGCAAGAGTCCCGCGCTCGGTCGGAATGGCCTCTCCGTCAAGAAATTCGAGAGAAAGAGGAAGCTGTTCGCGCGTGTCTATTATAGCTATGATCCGAGGATTTGCCAAAAGTCTCACCATGCTGCAAAATATTGATATCACGGGATTATCGCACGAGGATGGCCATGTGGAAAATATTTTTTCAGAATTTGAAATTCTGGATTGAAAATCGAAGAAAAAAAAGGACTGAAAAAGAGTTAATACTAATGAATATAAATAGTTATATGGATAAAAAAAACCGCTAAAGTATATCTCGGATCCTCCGAAAAATGTTTAAAAGGAGGGATTATGATCATACACGAGACAACTTATCCTGATGAAAAGATGGATGAAATTAATGAATTTTATGCAGATCAGATCGACAGCCTGGTCGAGTCGATCGAAGTTCTTAAAATCATTTTGAAAAGAAGGATGAAAAACGGAGATGAGGAAATCATCTCCGTTGGGCCGGTAGATATCGGAAAAATGAAATGATCATTCTTTGGGCGGATACATATTGGCCAGAGTTTTGGCAATTTCTCCGAGACTGGCCGCATCATTTTTCTGAGACTCCTCGAAAGCAGTCATGATCTGATTGAGCCTCTCCTCGTATGCGCTTTTTATTCGCACGAAATTCTTTTCAATCTCGTCGAATGCGACCTTCAGAGCCATGTCGTTCTGCTTCAGAATATCAAAATCTGCCATTTATGCCCTCATGCTGCGTTTGGAGTGCCGACCGGGCCAGCATTCGTTGGACCGTTCGTCACGTTTCGCATCAAAATTGTCGCGAGCGCCGCATGGGCCGCAGCGAGAGATGCGTTTGTTTGGTTGTTGCTGTAGTTCTGCGAATTCAACGTATTCTGCATGGCGAGAAGCGAGCTGAAGCCCGTGTCGGCAGCGGATGTCGGAGGAGTTGACTGAGCAATCTTCGCACCCATCTGCCCGCCAGAAAGCTGGCTGAGAAGGGAAAGGACGTCGCCGTTGCTGCTGGACTTCTGAAGCTGCGCGACTGAAGCCGCATCGAGCGGATCGAGCTTCACGAGCCTTTCCATCAAAGCGCCTCTGAAGGCCATGTTCAGCGCACGGCTGTTGTTCAGCTCGTCGAGCGCAGACTGGTTTTGGAGATTCTGGTTCACGATCGCATTCTGGTACGCAAGTTCGGAATATTTGTCATTTCGTGCTGAATGCTGAATATCCATCACTTCTTTTTGCCCGGTGGCCCATGCTGGGACGGACTGGTTGACGCCAACGTGCGAATTGTTTACTGAGTCTAAGGTTTGGTCTGTAGCCATGCTGCACCTCAAAATATTGATAGTTTTTGACTACCGATATTTTGAGGCATGTTGTGGATAAGTCAATTGAGAATTTTCGGGTATGCTATGGCGAGTCCAGAATCGTCGTCAAAAATCATGTCACCATTTCCATCGATTGATATCGCCACGATGTCGTCCGGTATTGAGTACGACATGTACAGAGCCTTGAACATGTCTGCGTTAGATTGTTGAAAATGAGGCGTCAAGGTCAATGCTATCGTTTCATATCCGTCGGCAAAAAAAGCTGATGGCGTGTGCATGTACGACACAACGTTCGATATGTCATAATCGATGATTGTCATCAATATGCTTCCCATAAGAAATATCGTACCATCAACATATCTCGTGATTTGACCGCCCTTGAACGCGCAAATGGCATCTGATCCTGGACACAAATCATCTGGAATCGATGAGATATCACGAATAGAATCGATGGAACCGTGTTTTTCTTGATCTGCTTTTATCTCAATAGATACCCATGATCCATATCTGCACATCCGGAATTTTTCGCTCGACATGATGTATATCAGTTGATTTTCGTTTGACTGTGAGCATGGTGGAAGTTCGGTATCATCCGCCAAAGCGACTGTCATGCCCGATCCGGAATCCGATGATTTTGTCTCGGAAGCTGAATCGAGGGGAACACCGCATGAGACTAAAAATGCCAAAAAAGTAATACTCATTGCTGTTTTTTTCATTTCAAACCCTCCTTCCATTCCATGTTTCGGAAAAACGGGAAGAAACTTTAATTTTTTTTGGCCAGTCGTTCAGTTTCCCAGAAAAAAATGGTATGCTGCGGGGATCAAAGGACAGTTATGAATCTCCGGAAGGATGCCTGGACGGCAGTCAGAGTATCCCCGCAGCATGCCGAATTGAAGGGCAAAGCCCTTTTCATGCTATTTTTCCGATCCGATGAGGTTATTGACACTCACCATATCGTCGCTGGAATTCTCATGAGACTCTAAGCTTTCAGGCTGATCCTCAATTTTTTCCCCAGCAGGAATGCTTATAGCGCCTATATCTAAATGTGGCAAGGCCATATTTCGTTCGAATGAATTTTCAATTTCGATTGCCCGAGAAACATGCTCATTTTTCGGGATGTAGTTCGCCAAAGCCCTGATCGCCGTTTTCCTCGCCATTGATGGGAAATGTTGAGTCCATGGATGGTACTTTCTTGCATATTCGTTTTTCGGCTGAAACTTATCTCTTATGAAATCTATTTCACGCCTCGATTTGACCTCAATTTTTTCGCTCCCATCCTTGTATCTCGCGATCGCAAACGTCGCTATTATTTCGCCAGGATCCTCAGGGCCTAAATATGGCTCAATTTCCAGACACTGTTTCGTTCCCCTTTTATATATGCAGTGATCCTTCTCGTAAATTATTCCTGAATCGACGGTCACGTTCCCGCCACGTTCCATCAAAACGATCAAGCCTTTATAGTCAACTATTATGGATACTTCCTTCACGCCGAGTTTCCTGTTTTCTCGCGGTATGAGATGGACATAGTTCATCCCACTGCCTGGCTCAAGTCCGAGTTCTGCACATGTCATTATGGCTGAAAAAAGGCTCGCGCGGTCGCATTCTGCAAGCTCTGGATTCCTCCTGATGTCTGTCATGGCTGTCCTTATGAGACGTCTCGGCGTGACCCCGGATATCTCGGGAAGGGCCTTCGCGAATTCTGGTCCCATCCTTTCGATGTCGGACAACAGACTGCCGTCCTGTAGTGCCTGAGGGACAGGGTTTCTATGCGCTGGTTTGTAGTTCATAAAATTTCCTCGCGTAAGTTGGAAGATTTATTTCAAGTATGTTCGTATCGTAGCCTGGCCATTCGTTGGCGTCCATGCATTTTTCCAGCAGCTGGATTGCATGTGCATGATCCTGCATTCCAGCAAACAAAAGATCTCCTGAGCACCTGCGTGGAAGGACATGAATCGCATCCGTCTCGGTTGAGACAAATATCCAACCCCAGCCGTTTAGTGGCATCCCAGCATTTTCAAAAACCCAGAGCTGGTGGGCCGCTTGAAAATGATATCCGCGATTGAAAACGAGCTTCTGAAGTTCGTCGTCCGAAAAGTCCCCGCGGGATGTTTTCACGTCCCATACGATACCGTCCCCGTCGATCCAATCCGTCCTTGCCTTATATCGTATTCCGTTCACTTCGCAGAACGCCGTTGTCTCCGGATCGCCTGATGAAAGGATCTTTCGGATGCTCGGAGTCGTGAGGCACTTTTCCTTCACATTATTCAATAGCATTGATTGCTCATAATCGAGGATGATCTTCCCTCTGTTGTCCTCCTTGAACTGCTTCCATTTCTTGTACCCTTCGCCCCTGTTTTTCGGTCCCCAATCATCCTCCTGCATGGCGACAGTTTCATTTAAAAGATGAGGCTCTAGAATTGCCGTGTGCACCGCAGTCCCAAAATCAGTGCTTTTAGTCGCATCGTTTTTTCTATAAAATCCTGCATTGAAATCTGCAGGAGATATCAGAATTTTTTTCAGGCTGCTTGATCCTATGCCATGATCATCAAGGTATTCGCTCATTTTTAGTGATGTTGAAATTTCCATTTTTCCCTCCCGTTGTCAACGTCATTTGTTGTCTACTATCAGATCGGATAGTTTGCAACGCTTTTTTGCGTTGCTTTTTTTCCGTATCACCCATACCCTTTCACCGGGCTTATATCACAGTAGTTTTTGGAAGGGAGGGTTATGGTAAGTGAAAGGATACCCGCAATCGATAGGCAAAACGTGGTCGTGTTCGATCGTCGTGTTGCCAAAAAATTTGGCGTTGAGGCTGCGATCATACTGAACCGGATCACCTGGTCGATGAACTGGCATATCGACCATAAAGATGAAAGGTATATGAAAGACGGGCGATACTGGATGGAGGACACTATACAGTCCATATCCGACGATCTATGCATAAAAAAGTACAGCGTACGGAAATCCGTCAAAATTCTTTCAGATGCTAAAATCATCGTGACCATGCAACTGCGTTCTTCAAAGCGGACGATATGGTACTCGGTCAATGCAATGGAGCTTGAGAAATTAAGAAATGAAAATAGTAAAAACGCCAATGTTGAAGTTGTCTCTACAACTTCGGACAAAAATGATGATTCGATAGCTGAAACTGTTGGGACTCTTCATAGTTCGAAAACGGAAAATGATGCGGGAGTTCCATTGTTCGTTTTCGAACCTTCCAAGGTTCGTTTTCGAACTTTGCAAAGTTCGTTTTCGAACCTTGTGTATACTAACAGTCAAGCTAACAATCAGCTCACACACACCACGCGCGATGAACCAGTGCGCGATTCGGGAAATACTGGACACCGGACATGCTGGGAAAGTAGCGTGCGCTTTTCAGCATCTTTTG
>Ga0180433_10002760_pt1 | contig 26619 bp, 20 predicted proteins | sample SS_ome_8_FD_132980 | JGI IMG/M metagenome (GOLD analysis project Ga0180433, IMG submission 132980) | Hypersaline lake sediment archaeal communities from the Salton Sea, California, USA - SS_1_D_1 metaG | ecosystem: Environmental > Aquatic > Non-marine Saline and Alkaline > Hypersaline >... | reverse complement strand
CTGGCAATCGATCTCGGAGCATCTGACACGCTGGTCGTCGCGCGGCATCTACTGGCATATGCGGCATCAGACCGACTGATTTGGCGGCGAAAGGACCACGGCATACTTTGGTTCTGCGCAAAGAAGAGAACGTTGAGCAGCACGAACGCCACGATGACCGGTACGCCGTACAGAAACGCGAAGCCGCAATGCCTGGCAGACGTGTCGCGGGCCAAACTGCGTTCTTGATCCTGGACTGGACTCGGTGACAGTGACTTCGGCGGAACGAAGAGACCTTGCAAACGCCCGTTCCCGTTCATTACTCCGGCACGTGCGTTGTGGATAAAGACCATGCGTCAGGCCGGCGACTGAACCGAAGGGCGGGCAACCGTCCAGAACCTTGACCGTGATTTCAAGCGCATCGCGAGTGCTGCCGGAGTCTTGGACGTCACCATGCACGACTTGCGCCGGGCGGCTATCACCCACTGGGCGAGGAAGTTGGCAGCGCCCATCGTGCAGGAGTTAGCAGGCCACGCGGACATCAAGACCACGCTGAGGTATTACGTCTCGATACGCCCCGAGGATATGGCGCAGGCGCGTGACGTAACTGCTAACGCGCTGCTAATAGACGCGCAATCGACGCGCCAGGCCGATTCTGGGCGGTTTGAGGGACTGTCGACGTGAGTGGCGAGAAGCGTAACTATCTGCCAGGAACACACTTGCCGAAACTGAGGGCGTTGGGACTCGAACCCAAGACCTACGGCTTAAAAGGCCGTTGCTCTACCGACTGAGCTACACCCCCGTTCGCGGAAGCGGTGCATATGACCAGCTTTTCCCATATGAGTCAACGGGCGAATGGCCAACGCCTTACCGGGAATTCGGTGCCATCTTCGAGGAGCGAGCGGTCTGAGCAGATACGAAACGAGGGCGGCAGGATTGGAGACCCACCGCCCTCTCATATATCGACCGAAGCGATCTACCGTAACGACTACGGGTAGAGCAGCGTATCGGTTGATGAATGTCTGCCCCCGCCGGTTCCGAACACGGATTGACCGGGGTACGGGTTTGTGTCGGCCGCCTCGTGCACGGTCGAACCGTGGATACGATGCGTGTCACCAGACTGGAAATCGTCTTCCATAAGCGTGTAAATGTTGTCGTTGTCGATACCGATGGCGGGCATCCTCTCGAATGTCACGTGACCGTCGGCGAAGAGGCACTGCTGGCCTTCTCCGGTGGAATTGCCACCATGGTTCGGGCTGTTGAAGGCCCGCCACGACTTGGGCGAGTCGTTCAGAGTGACTTCGCCGGACTGCCCAACGTTCCAGTTCGGGTTGCCGCTACCAGGCCAGTAGAACGGACTCTGGTCAGCTGCGAAGACCTGACGGTTGTCACTGCCCTCGCGCGAGCGAGTATCCTTGGGGCCGAACGGCACCTGATACCCGTAGCTGATAGACCCAATGGTCGAGAAGTCATAGTACTTGTCAAGGTCCTGCGTCGTGTCCGGCTCATCGCCGGAACTCGGACAAACGAACTGCTTCACCGTGACGTCACCAGAACGAACGAGTAACCAGTAAGCCCGCGTAACCGACAGCTCGTCACTGTCCGAATTGCTCTCCCACTTGCGCACGGGCTCTTTGCCAACAATGCTGTCACTTGCCGAGTCGCCATCGGGGACATACTTGATACCCCCATTGTCAACCATCGTCGGGTCATAGCCGGGCACCATCCACTTCTCGAAGTTGTCGTTGGCGTACAGCTTGCACGACGTCCCGATACCCTTCAGGTTGGCCGCGCACACCAACCTCTTGCTCAGTTCCCGAGCACGCGAAAGGCTCGGAAGCAAGATAGAAATCAACAGCGCGATGATGGCAATAACCACCAACAGCTCAATCAGAGTAAAACCGAATTTTCTGCGCCTCACGGCGGTACCTCCTGTGCTTGATAGCACGATTGTGTTGACTCGCGAGAAACCGGCTCCGGAACTTCCGGTCCTCCTTACGGCGCCGCCAGGGAGCACTCCGTACGCCCAAACAACGCAGCAACCAGTCATCGCAAAGTCAACGGCCCGCCCCACTTCGAGCACACGGCGTGGGGCGTGCCTTGCCCACTATTTAGAATACCTCTGAGCTCCGCAGAACAGATCAGCGAAACTCAAACGACTCACATACCATCCATCAAAAGAAGCAACAAGACCAAAAAGTCCGATAAAGCCCAAAACCTTGCGCTCGCATTGCCGTGTGCGCACGAACCGGACAGCTTAGCGAAAACAGGGCCACGGACTACAACCGGGCGCGTCGTCTACTCAAGGGAGTCCAGACAAACGGACCGCCCACGCAAACGCGCCGACGCTTCGGTTGCGATGGTGGTGGGACAGAGAGGCAAGTGGGATGGGATAATAGCGATTAGGTATAATCGGCTGCGAAAAAACAATACGATCGATAGAAAATACCTACCTCAGCCGGCCGCCTGAATGACGCCGGTCCACCCTCTACCATTTCAACCAATACTTATCATACCCGACGTTTTCAGAACTGTCAACCGTGTTGTTCTCGGAAAGAAGTTCCGTGAAAGCCTCGTTTCCAAAGCGCTGTCCAATGCGTCCCGGCTAATGCTCGACAAGCGGCACGAAAGCGTCGCTCAATGGCAGAATTCAGGCACTGCTGCATCTTCACGAATGCTCTAATGAGTCATTGGCCGAGGCCATCACCGGCGAGTTGCACACGAATGTGGCAGCCGACGCAGCACGTGCAGCCCTTCTGACGAGCCCACGAGCCCATCCTTGGCCCGGCGTACTGACCTCACCACGGCATATGTTCCGGTCTTGCCATCCGTTCCCCGCCCAATGAAGAGAATGGGCACCAACCAGACCATGTCTGCCGGAGAATCAGGGACGCACATCCAACCGATCAATTCCGCCAACAAGGGCGATCCCGAGGTCTCGGCGATGCGCGTCAGCCAATTGCCGCAAGTGGGTTCCTGGCTGGCGGACAGGTCCCATGCCCTTCTTCTTCCTGACCGTGTCTATTGTGGCAAGCCCGACGGTGTCAGCGGCCACCGGATCAAATGAAGCCAACAAAACTCCGATGTTCTCGATGTTTGCGGGATCGGGATGCGGTCCGCCGTCGAAAACCACCCGCAGAGCATCAACGAGGTTCAATCGCAACTTACCGCGAATTTGGGGAAGGGCTACGATGTCAGTAATGTAAGGTGAACATTCCCCGCCGTGGTACCGCGCGGGATGTTTGATCAACCCATGTGACAGATTTTTCAAACAACCCGACATGCCGGCGATGTTGTGCGTCTTGAGGAAAGGAACGTTAATTAAGGCTGTGACTTGGCCCAGCACAGAAGCGAGTTGGTCCGCACCACTGCCGAAGTCTGTCGGGCTTCGATCATACCCAGGGCTTGGGGTGGCTGTGCCGAACTGCTCTTGCAACCCTGGTGGTGGCTCGATGCATACGATCCGCTCCGGAGACCATCCCGCCTCGATAAGTGATTCGAGGAGTAGCGCCCCGACGACGGGGGTCGTCTGTAACTCGGACTGCCCGGATCTGTTGAACTTGATGCCAACGACATCCGCTGGTTTGAGGATTGCACGCCACGCCGCTTTCGTGCTCCTCTGATCCGTAAGACGCATCAGCGTAGCCGCCAGCATCTCGCGGGCGATGGTCTCGTGCACTGTCGTGTCGACGATGACATGCGGGAAGATAGCCCGGACAACGCGGGTCCGAGGAGTCCCCGGGTTGAGCCTGAGGGGGGTCGTCGCCGGTTCCGCCTTCGCGGAGCGGAGCAAACAAAGCCCGGCGGCTGCGGTGATCCGAAAGAACCCCCGTCTTGAGGTGGCAGCGGTTCGCTCCGCCGAATGCATGTCTTCGCGCCCCATCGTATGCTCCGAAATGGCGATCTGCGTAACCCACGGGCACCGCCTGCGCCGTTTGCCTTGAGGGATATCGGCACGGAAACCGTGCAGGCTTCGATAACGAACAAGTAGAGGGGTCTACCAGTCGCCGCGAGGACGACGAGCGATCTCGAAAATGGACTGGGTCTTAAGGAGGGTCATCTCCTCCGGAAAGACGTGGAAGGCGTGAACGTGGAACTCATTGTCACGAGGATCGAAATCGATGAAGGTGAAAGGCGCAAGCCCGTCGTGTGTCCATTCATCAAAGCTGGAGAATAGCCCCCGATTCCTGCCGTAGTGCAAATAATCGCGATGGGTGGCCGGGAAGAGCTGAGGCGTCATCCGTTCGACCTGCGTAGAGAGAATGTATCGCCCACCGTCGTTGAACGACTGGGCGTGGTCACGTTCCCCGCGAAACCGGAAGGACGTCGCCAAACCGGTTTTCGGGAGTGATTCCGTCTCGTCGGTGATGAGCTCGGTGAGAACCTGGTCTCCGTAGTGGACGGAAACGACGTGCGATAGGCCTACAACCCAAATCTCGGCTTCGTACCGGCGCTGCTCGACGCGTTTCACCTGGTCAATATGGAAGAACTCCGGGTGAATGGCGCGCTGATATAAGCAGAAATGGAGGTCTTCAACTCTTTGTTTAGCGTGTCCGCGTTCCACGACATCCTCGAAAAGACAACGACAATAAGTCTACGCCCACAAGCTCGCCAGGGGTATTATACAGACGACAGTACCCAATTCCACGAATTAATCCTATGGAGGTGGTTTTTTTCGCCATATTGCAGGTTCACATAACCTTTTTCTGCGCAATAGCTTGCCACGACATATATCCACACGTTGATCACGGGGAGAGGTCGTTACGTCATGGGACTTGGCAGAAACTCACAGGATCGCAGCACTGGCCAATTGCCCTTTTTTTTCGTTTGCCCGATTAGCGCCCCAGTCGATATAATGCCGCGACCCTATGTCACGTAAGACGCTGATTACATCCCTCTGGTTCGTTGTTCCCACGCTTCTTTGGGTCGGTTACAGCTACAGCTTGCATGCCACTGCTGCCGAGGAGGCGTCTTCGATAGCCGCTGCCCCGGATAAGAATTCCAGCGGAGAGGATACAAAGGAACAGGATCTGCCCGGCGGTTCCTCGACCGGCGGGCTTTTGGTCTTGGCTTCCTTGTCTCACGATGGGTTTGGTCGCGTCGTACGTCTTTCGATGGCCGGTCAGACGACGGCGAGACCCACGGAACGCCCCACGGGCGGTATCCCGCATGTTCGTCCGCAGGTCACCCGGCTTGAACGCGTCGTCGCCCAGAGCCGGTGCGTCACTCCAACCCCGTCCGTCACAGCATTGCCGGTTCTGCGCCATGCGCCACCATCGCATGGTTAGTCTCTCTCTAGGTGGCTGACTCGTTTTTCCGCCATTCGGCGGGATTCACCTTTCGAATTATCATCTTGTGATTAGCTTTTTTCCCTCAGCGGTTTCATGCCGCTTCTCTGGAGATACTCAGCATGAACGATCCGAATCGAGCCCTGAAATGGGTTCTCATTACTGTCCTTGTGGCGCTTTCTTTCATTATCCTCTATCCTCCGTCAGAGAAACTCAAGGGGGGCATCGACCTTGTCGGTGGATCTAGTCTGTTGTTCGAGATTGACACGACAGGTCTGTCCAAGGCCAGCCAGCGCAATCTTGCCGCGCGTGTCATGGAAGTCCTCAAGCAGAGGGTCGACCCCGGTGGCCAGATGAATCTGGAATGGCGACCGATCGGGAACACCAGGTTGGAAATCAGGATGCCGCGTCCTCCTCAGCATGTCCTGGAGCGTCGCGAAACGTACAACAAGGCAATTGATGCACTCGCTCAAAGGGGCATTGATCGACGGGAGATCGAGCGGGCTCTTAGCGCAAGCGACCAGGACCGCGATCGTCAACTGGCAGAACTGGTCCGGGGAATCTCGGAGCGTACTGCGTTGCTTACCAATCTCGTGGAAGCGGACACGCTGAAGAGGACCGCAAGGGAATCAGGCGTTGAGCAGGACATCGAATCGACGACGAAGGCTTTTGATGAGGCTATGGAGGCTGTCCTGGCAACCAGTCTTCCGGTCCTACGTTTCAAGGATGTTCTGGGACTCCCGCCCGGCGATACGAGGAGAGAGGAAATAGCCAAGATTCGAGCGGAGTTTCCGTCTTACGACTCCGAGTTGGAAGACCCGGAAAGCGGGGAGAAAGTCAAGGCCTTCAGCGTTGTGCTGGAAGCGTATGACCAATGGTCAAAGGACAAGACCAACTTAGAGGACCCGGCTGACCTCAAGAGGCTTTTGCGTGGTGCGGGCGTTTTGGAGTTCATGATTCTGGCTGACCGCGACCCGGGCTCGCCGACCATGATCAAGGCGGAACGTGATCCGCGTCTGCGTGAGGAGATCAGCAAATACACCGACCAGCTCAAGAAGTATGGACCTCGCCCCAGAGCTGGAGAGCACTTCCGTTGGTACGAAATAAAGAAGATCGTGAACTTCCTTCGTCTTGACGACGAGTCGCAATGGGAGCAGCGGAAGGATACTTCGCAGCAGATCACCGCAAAGTACGCCGGTTCGTACTACGTCCTGGTGCACAACGACCCCGAGTACAAGATGAGCGGGAAGGGCAAGACAAAGGGCGGCAAATGGAAGCTGATCTACGCTCTTACCGATCGCGATCCGCAGACCGGTGGTAACATCGTGGTATTCGGTCTCGATGCTCGCGGTGCGACGTTCTTCGGTGAGCTGACCGGCGCAAACATCGAGCGGCAGTTGGCCATCGTTCTTGATGACAAGGTCATGTCACATGCTACGATAAGGACTCGCATCACCGAGCGGTGTCAGATTTCCGGCGACTTCAGCCAGGAGGATGTCCTGTACCTGGTGAGGACGCTTGAAGCGGGCGCATTGCCTGCCAGGCTAAAGGAAACGCCGTTGGCAGAGAAGACCATAGGCCCGAGCTTGGGAGAAACCAACAGGACCGATGGTATGAGGGCGGCGATCTGGGGCGGAATCGTCGTGGCGATCTTCGTTTTGATCTATTACGGCTTCGCAGCCGGCGGGCTGGCGAATGTGGCCCTCGCGTTGAATCTACTGTTCGTGCTTAGCGCAATGGCATTGATGCAGGCGACGTTCACGCTACCCGGTATAGCGGGTCTGATCCTGACGGTGGGTATGGCCATCGACGCAAACGTGCTGATCTTCGAGCGATTCCGCGAGGAACGTGACCGCGGAATCGTGTTCAAAAAAGCGCTCAACGCCGGGTACGACAAGGCCACTTCGACGATCGTCGACGCGAACCTCACAACGCTGATAACCTGCGTCATCCTGGGGATGGTCAGCAGCGAGGAGGTAAAGGGATTCGCCATCGTGTTGGGGCTCGGTATTGCGACGAGCATGTTCACGGCTCTTTTCGTAACCCGGTTGGTCTTTAATACGCTGGTCTCGAAGGGGATGCTCAGCGACCTTCGTATGTTCCGCCTGATCCGCAAGCCCTCGGTCGACTGGATTTCGCTTCGCGCGCGCTTCTGGCCTGTGTCGCTCGTGTTGGTTGTGGCAGGCGCGGGGTTGTTCGCGATTGAGAGTACTGCTGATCCCGAGGCGATCTACGACATCGAGTTTCTGGGTGGGACTAGCGTCCAGGTAGACCTGAAACCCGACACGAGTTTCGGCGACGACGGGCGAGGGTTGGATGAACAGATCAAGGATGTTGTTACGGCTTTGGAGTTGCCGGGAGGTTTGTCGGCTGCGGCGTGGCTTGTTCACGCCTCCGATTTCCTGAAGGAAGACAATCCGAATCTCGATATCGGGCAGGCGGGTCCCTCCGAGTATACGCTAGCCTCCAAGGACCAATCGGCAGGCGGGAGGACCTTCACCGGGGAACAGCTTGCGGCGCTGATGCGACATGTGCTCAAGGACGTGCTGGAACGCGACGGAGTCAGAGTTGAGGGGCGCAAGGCGATCTTCACCGTTCAGGTCGGGAAGATGGCCTCGATGGATGAGTTCAGAAAGGCCGTCAGTGAGGCGCAGAAGGGAGCCGCTCGGGCTGCTGAGAATCTGCGTAAGGCCCGCGTGCAGGAAGTCGGCGAGCTTGCGGCGGGCGGGATGGAAGGCCACCAGGGACATTCCTTCGAGGTGATCACGGTCGAGACGAACCGGGATCTGGTGCAGGCGGCAACCCTGGCCGCGTTGGGCGACAAGCTCGAGCTTCAGCAGGCGGTGGGCTATTCGGTCGTGGAGGATGAGGCCGTCACCATGGACAAGTACTTCATCGTCCAGGAAGAACAATCGGAGCTCTCCGAGGTTCTGGGCAGGGTCGATGCCCAGTACTCCGTCGACGAGTTCAAGGGTGGTGTCGTGGTTCAGTTCGCCCTCGATCAGGACGAGACGCCCATGACCGAAGATGATCTCAAGAAGAGGCTCCGAGAGGTCCGTTTGCGATCCGAGTATGAGCAATACAGCATGAGGAAATCAGCCGTATTCCCTCTTGGTACGCCCGAGGTTCTGTCCAACGATCGGCGAGGCTATCGCGAGTTCGCCGTTGTGGCTGTGGATCAGAACTTGCGGTACGAGGATGATCCTATCCGCTGGGCTATGGAAGTCGCGGATGTCGAGCTTGCCCTGGTCGAGGGTGCTCTGGCGAGCGAGAAGTCGCTTTCCAAGGTGGTACAGTTCGCACCCCAGATAGCCGGGCAGACCAGGCAGAACACGGTCTTTGCAGTCGTCCTCGCTCTGGTCGCGATCGTCGTGTACGTATGGTTGCGGTTCGGCACGATGCAGTACGGTCTGGCGGCTATCGTGGCTCTTGTCCATGACGTCAGCATCACGTTGGGCATGGTGACGCTCAGCCATTTCATCTATGACTCGTTTGTGGGAACCGCGCTGGGGTTGTCGGACTTCAAGATTGACTTGCCGATGATAGCGGCTGCCCTGACGGTGATCGGGTATAGCTTGAACGACACCATCGTAGTGTTCGACCGTATCCGCGAGAACCGCGGCAGGCTGGGAACGCTCTCGGCTGCGGTCATCAACAACAGCATCAATCAGACGCTGTCGCGTACGCTGCTTACCTCGATCACGACGTTCCTGGTCGTCTTTGTGATGTTCATTTGGGGCGGCGAGGGCATCAAGGGATTCAGCTACGCCTTGCTTGTTGGTGTGCTGATCGGAACGTACAGCTCGATCGGTGTGGCGACTCCGCTGCTGTTCAAGCCTCGCTTGCTCAATGCGGTTTCGTTTTGCATCGGTACCCTGGGTATGATCGGGATCATCCTCACGTTCGTCGAGAACGGCACATGGGAGTTGATTCTGATCGCCGTCATAGTTGTGATCGCCCTTGTTTGGGGCGTAAGGGTCGATCGGCGGACCGCTCTGACCAGCAAACCGGCGCGGGACGGCTAACGGACCGGCTGTTGAGCAGCCTCCCCGGTACGCTCGCGTCGCGATACCGGGCATGATTACCAGTGATTACAGGCCCACGGACTTTCGGTTCGTGGGCCTTTTTCATCGCGAGGAGTAGTCGCTTGACCGAAGGGTTTCCCTGCCGTAGAGTGCGATCGGAGTGACCGGAGCTTGGCGATTGCCGGCGGTCACGGGCGATTGTCCTCTCTCCGCCGGTGCCTCGTCAACGTTAAATTAATGGATGGGTGGCCCATAGCTGCCGTGGAGAACACGGATCAGCGTGTTATTCGCGCGACCCGCCTTTGAAGAGGTGAGTCATCCAGCCAACTCGTCTCGCGGGTCCAAGCTGGACGTCAGGCCAAACAGAAAAGAGAACTCTCATGCGTACGGATGTCAAAGTTGGGGTTGTGTTTTCGTTGGTCGTTGGCCTGATAGGTGGAATTTACTACTTCTCTCGCGACGAGTCTCTGGAGCCGATTCCCCTAAGCCAGTCACAGGCCGTCGGAGCGGACACGAAGACCACTGCGGCTGACGTCTCAAAGCCCACGGACCGTTCGCCCGCGCGAAAAACACCGGTGACCAAGAGTGATCAAGCCGGCAGAAGGTCGGCCCGAGGCGATCAGAGACGTACTGCAGCACCCCAAACGACGAAGCCCATGACGGCTGGGAATGACAAGAGCGATCACAAAGTGCTGCCAACACCGACCACTTCCGAGCAGCAAACCAAGATCGCTCGAAAACCGGGATCCAAGGCGCCCGGTTCCGGAAAGCTCAGCGGGTTGGTGGGTAAGTCGGATACTGCAACCACATCGAAACCACACGTGGGGCGGCGCGGCAAGCGACCGGCTGCCAAGGCCCCTGCGACGTCACTATCTGCCAAGATCGCCTGCGACACGCACCTGACGCAACGCGGTGACACGTTTGCGTCGCTGGCTTTGGCATACTATGGAAACGAACGATTCGCTCCATTGTTGATCGGGGCTAATCCGCAGATTACCGACCCCACCGTATTGCAGATCGGAACAGCCATCAAGATCCCGCCACTGCCCGAGCAGAAGCCAAAGTTGTCCAGGACGACCAAGACGACCTCAAGCGAAAAGGCCAAGCCCGCCAAGGTCATGCGGACCTATGTCGTTAAACGTGGGGATACATTCTATGGAATCGCTCGGGATGAACTCGGGGACCCGCTGCGATGGCCAGAGCTGCTGGCGCTCAACAAGAAAATCGTGGACGGTGAGCCCAAGAACCTCAGGCCCGGACAGGTTCTCACACTGCCGATCGGCAAGTAACGCTGCGGATTGAAAGATCGCTCGATCAGGCAGGACCGATGGTCGTCCCGACGTCCTCGCCCATGACGACCGCCCGCATGTTGCCCTCTTTCCTTAGATTGAAGACGATGATCGGGACGCCGGTTCGTTGGCAGAGGTCTACGGCACTGACGTCCATCACACCCAACCGCCGATTGATGACCTCATCAAAGGTAAGACGCTCGATCCGCTTCGCGTCTGGATCGGTCATCGGGTCAGCCGTGTATACCCCGTCGACCTTGGTGGCTTTAAGCATGACGTCAGCCCCGATTTCCGAGGCTCGCAAAGCGCCGCCGGTATCAGTGGTGACGAAGGGGTTGCCCGTTCCGCCGCCGAAGATCACTACTCTGCCCTTTTCCAGGTGGCGAACGGCACGCCGGCGAATGAACTTCTCGCAAACTCTATCGACGGCGATGGCGCTTTGCACGCGAGTCGGGACGCCGATGGATTCGAGGGTGTCCTGTACGGCGATGGCGTTTATCACCGTGGCTAACATGCCCATATAGTGACCGGTGGCCTCCTCGATCGGAGAGTCCTTGGCGATGGTGCTGCCGCGAACGATGTTTCCGCCGCCGACCACGACAGCCAGTTGCACACCCAGATCAACAACCAGCTTGATCTCGCCTGCTAATCGCTTGAGTTCGGTACCATCAATACCCGTGCGGTCTGTGGCGCAGAGGCCTTCACCGCTGATCTTGAGAAGCACGCGACGATAGCCGGATTTGGTCATGTCGGTTTTTCCACAAGTCGGCGGCGAGAAGCAACCACTGCCCCGGTGCACGCCGAATAAGTGCTCAGTCAACGATAAACCGACCGATGCCAAGGCGCCATGTTCACGCTCGTGTGAACACGTTGTCGCATGTTCGGCAGGTGGTCCACACCTTTGAGCCGTGGAAAACACGACTCCGGGTCAGCCTTGTCGAGCCGCTTCTTCCGACGCGGCAACTGCTATTCGCCGATCTTCATGTAGACCAGGTCGACGACCGCGTTGACGCCGGCATCCTTCAGGACCTGTGCGACTTTCGTCTTGCCATACACGTCGCTACGTGCGTGAAGCTGCTCTGTTAGCACCTTCTCCGCATAGAAAGCGCTGACCTTCCCCTCGACGATCTTGTCGATGATCTTGTCGGGTTTGCCCTCTTCCTTGGCAATCTCTCGCGCGTCGGAACGGACCTTCTCGACCTGGTCATCCGGTACGCCACTGCGATCGATAGCAATAGGCTTGGCAAACGTGGCGTGCATGCACAGGTCGGGACCGATGCTGTCGGAACTGGGAACGGCGTCGAGCGCAATCAGCACGCCGCTCTTGCCGTCATGGTGGATATAAGACGTCAGATACTCGCCCTCGACCCTGCGGGCACGAACCAGATTCATGGATTCGCGCAGCTTGCCGAAGGTCTCGGTGTACATCGCGTCCATCTCGGGGTCTTCGCGCAAGCTCTTGACGCTCGGCTCTTTCTCGGAACCCTGGGCGACCTTCTTGGCGAAAGCAGTTGCGAGCTTGATGAACAGATCGTTCTTGCCCACAGGATTCGTCTCGCACTGAAACTCGACGATCCCGCCGACCTTCCCGGACTCCTCGATGTGCAAGCCTATTCGACCTTCACCCGTTTCGCGGTCGGAGCGATCAGACATTTTGCCCTTGTGCTTCTTGCGCAGCCACTCGACAGCGGCTTCGCCATCACCGTCACACTCGATAAGAGCCTGCTTACACTCCATCATCGGGAGGTCAGTCTTGACCCGAAGATCCTTGACCGCCTTGGCGGTAATCTCTGCCATCTCGTTCTACCTTCCACTTTCGACAAGGTTCGCCTCTGCGGACCCTGTACCTCAAATGGGCGAGCAAGCCCGCCTCTGCCAATGCCTGAAACAGGCGCTATTCTGTCACGATAGAGAGTCGATTGTCAGCAGACGTCTAAGAGGACGACTGCGAGTCGGGAGAATCATCCGCAGCCGGACCGGAATCGGGCGACGGGGGCGATTCACCATCTCCGATGCGCGCGGACGGCTGTGCAGCGGACGAATCGGTTCGAGGAGCCTGCGTCTCGACCTTGGGGGATTCTCCGCTCGGTGCGGTTGGTGCCACCGTCGTCTGACGCTGGGGCCGTTCACGGGGTTCTCGCCGCGGAGCCGCCGGGCCCTCGCCGGCGTCCCTGGGCCTGGTCCGTCCCCTCATGCCTTCCTCAACGGCGTCTGTGAGGCTCATCAGGACCGTCTCGATGGCCCGCATCGCATCGTCATTGCCGGGAATCGGGATGTCCGCGAAGTCAGGATCAGAATCCGTGTCGATCAGGCAGATCGTGGGGATGCCCAGTTTCTTGGCTTCGCGAACCGCGATATGCTCGCGCTGCACATCGATCACTACTAGAGCCTTGGGCTGTCTGGTCATGTTGCGGATGCCTTCGAGGTTCCGCTTGATCTTGCTGGCTTCGCGGGTGCGGGAGGCAATCATCTTCTTGCTATACTCGAGTGCGCTGCCGTCCGCCTCCGCCTTCTCCAGTTCATCCAACCGCCCAAGCCGGGAACGAATCGTCTTGAAATTAGTAAGCGTTCCACCAAGCCACCGCTCTACCACGTAAGGCATGTTCACCTTGCTCGCATGTTGAACGATAAGGGGTTTGGCTTGACGCTTCGTACCAACAAACAACACATCTCCACCACCGGCCACAACTCGCGCGATAAACTTCTTCGCCCGCAACAGACCCTTCACCGTCTCACGAATATCGATGATATGAATCGTGTTGCGTTTTCCGAAGATGAAAGGACGCATCTTCGGATTCCAGCGGCTCGCGCGATGACCGTAGTGAACTCCTGAATCCACCAGTTTACGAACCAACTCCGACGCCAAAAAGCACCTCCAATAGAAAGGGGCCAATCGCCACTCGAAAACAACTCTCGACACTTAACCGAACGGGGAGTGTAGCAGATTTTACGACCCCTTCAAGACGGTAAAACGAAACCCCTTGGGTCTTGACCTGTTTCACGCCGAGTCCGGGGCTCGATGACCACGCCTGCAGGAACGCCGGTGTTTCCGAGCCTTTTCAGTATGCCGGATGGCTACTGCCGCTTCCGTCACACCACATGCCCACGCAAGCCTGGATATGGCGCCAAAAACCCGTAAGTCGCTGGTAATACATATGTTATGGTCTCTCCGGCTTCGGTCAGAGATCGGACTTTCTATTAGTTTCGATACGGCGCCAGCGTTGATTCACTGTGTCTTGTTGTCGTCGCCGGGCAGACCGCCTAGGCGACCTTCACACCCATCAATCGACGATCGACAGCACACCCGGCGTTCACCAGCCGGGTGACAAAACGACTGTCCCATGTGGATTCTGGTCCACAACTTGCAAGGCCGACCGCTGACGGCAATTTCGCCAGTCATACGCCGGCCGGCAGCAGGCTGGATTTCTGCCGGTCCTGGACAGGCTCTCAACAGGTGGACGTCTGCCCCCAACGCCCGGGAGCGTTGGGCCACCCAGTCGATTCAGTGTTGACCGAGCGGACGATCGGGTCGTCAGTTGTAACACGGAGAATGAGACCAATGCCTGGAACAATCATCGAGAAGATCATCACAAGCCACGCCGGCAAGACTGCCCGAGCGGGTTACGTCCTCGACATGCTCATCGACGCCCGAGTCGCAAGGGATTTCGGCGGAGCCAACGTCGTCAAGAACATCCGGGAAAACCATCTGCCCGTCGACGACCCCAAGCGGACTTTCTTCACCTTCGACTGCAACCCGGGCGGTTCTGATCAGAACTATGCAAAAAACCAGCAACTCTGCCGGGTCTTCGCCCGCGAGCAAGGCATAAGCATCCACGATATCAACGCCGGAATCGGCACGCATCTAGCCATAGACCAGGGGCTCGTCGGGCCGGGCGACACATTCGTCTCGACCGACTCCCACGCCAACATCATGGGGGCGATCGGTGCTTTCGGGCAGGGCATGGGCGACCAGGACATCGCCCACGCGTTCGCCAGCGGAACGGTCTGGTTCAAGGTGCCCGAGACCGTCAAGATCACCGTTGAGGGTCGCCCCTCCAAAGGCGCCACGCCCAAGGACGTGACCCTCGCACTGATTAGCCACTTCGGAGCCAACGGTCTTCTGGGGTACGCGGCTGAACTCTACGGGGACTACATCGACGATCTGGACGTGCCAGGTCGGGTGACGCTGGCGTCCATGTGCACCGAGATGGGCGGGATAATCATGCTCTTCCCACCCAACAAAGCCGTTATCGATTTCTGCTCAGCCGCTTCGCGTAGAACCGTTGGGCCAGTCCTGGCTGATCCCGATGCCGCTTATGTCAAAGAGGTGACGATCGACATCAGCGACGTCGGTCCGCTGGTAGCGAAGCCAGGCCATCCGGACGACGTCGTCTCCGTCGAGTCGGTCGCGGGCACCAAGGTCGATTCGGTCTTCATAGGATCGTGCACCAATGGGCGTTACGAAGACATCAAGGCCGCTGCCAAGCTTCTGGAGAACCGGCGCGTCGCTCCTGGTGTGGTCCTCAAGATCGTCCCTGCGACGGACACCACTTGGCGGAGACTGCTCGACGAAGGGATCATAAGTGTGCTCAAAGACGCCGGGGCTCTCGTCGGCAACGCCGGATGTGCCGGGTGTGCAGCCGGTCAGATCGGCCAGAACGGACCGGGCGAGGTCACGGTCAGCACTGGCAATCGCAACTTTCCCGGTAAACAGGGCAAAGGGCTGGTCTATCTGGCGTCGCCAGAGACGGCGGCTGCTTCAGCTATAGCAGGCGTCATCACCACAGCCGACAACATCCCCGATAAGCCGGCGCTCTTTGAGAAGCCCAAGACCGCCGTCGCCGCCGGGCCACTTGCCGCGCCACCGGTCGACAAGTCGGATCGACCAACCAAAGTCAATGGGAAAGCCTGGGTGATCCGCCAGGATAACATCGACACCGACATGATCTATCACAATCGGTATCTCACCATCACCGACCCGGAAGAGATGAAGCGTTACGCCTTCGACAACCTCCCCGGGTGGGAGGACTTCTCCGAGAAGGTCAAGCCGGGCGACATCATCGTAACGGGTAAGAACTTCGGGTGTGGCAGTTCGCGCCAGCAGGCTGTCGATTGCTTCAAGGCGCTTGGCGTTTCAGTGATTGTGGCTGAGTCGTTCGGGGCCATCTACGAACGAAACGCGATCAATGCCGGAATGGCTGTCCTGTCGGCGGAGGCTGTTTCGGCGAAGATCGAAAACGGTGACAAAATCGAGGTTGACTTCGAGACAGGTGTAGTAGTCCGTCTTCCCGGTGGCGAGCGGACTGAGGGCAACGCATTTCCCGAGGCTCAGCTTGCGATATACCAGCGCGGCGGGCTCCTTGCCGGTGGAAAGGAATAGGCTATGGGATCGACGTTGGTTGAGAAAATTGCTCAGCGTTTTGCGGTCGGTTTGCCCGAGGGGCAGACGGTCTGTGCGGGGGACTTCCTTTCGATCAAACCCGCCCACGTGATGACTCACGACAACACAGCTGCTGTTATCCCCAAGTTCCTGAGCATGGGGGCGAGCAAGGTCGCCGATCCACACCAACCGGTGTACGCTCTGGACCACGATATACAGAACGAAAGCGACGCCAACCTCGCGAAGTACGCCAAAATCGAGGCGTTCGCGAAGGAAAACGGCGTCTCGTTTTATCCTGCAGGACGCGGAATCGGGCACCAGATTATGCTCGAAGAAGGGTACGTTCTCCCGGGGACGTTCGTGTGCGCTTCCGATTCACACTCGAACATCTACGGCGCGCTCGGCGCTTTGGGCACGCCTGTGGTCCGAACCGACGCCGCCGCCATCTGGGCCACTGGCCGGACGTGGTGGCAGGTCCCCGAAGTCGTCAAGGTGAATCTCACCGGGAAACTCAATCCCGGCGTCAGCGGCAAGGACGTCATTATCGCGCTGATCGGCACGTTCAATAAGGACGAGGTGCTCAACTGCTGCGTCGAATTCACCGGACCGGGCGTTGCCCAACTCCGTATGGACGAGCGGATGGCCATCGCCAACATGTCGACCGAGTGGGGGGCGCTCGCCGGCGTGTTTCCGTACGACAAGGTAACAAGCGAGTATCTGCGATCGCGGGCCAAGGTGATGAGCGCTCGCGGCGATGACGACCCGACGATCACGCCCGAGATGGTCGATACGCTTGATCGCGAAGCCCTCAAAGCGGACGACGACGCGGTTTACGTCAAGCAACTCGACTTCGACCTCTTGGCTGTCACACCCTTTGTTGCAGGCCCTAACGAGGTCAAGACCATCACGCCGGTTCCGGAAATCGAACAGAGCGGCGTGAAGATCGACAAGGCTTTTCTGCTCAGTTGCGTTAACGGGCGTTTCGACGACTTTGTCGATGCCGCCAGAATCGTCAAGGGCAAGAAGGTCGCCCCCGGTGTGGAGCTCTACATAGCGGCTGCTTCCAGCGAGATTCAGGATGAGGCTGTCCGTAGCGGCGACTGGGGTACGCTCCTCGACGCCGGCGCCATCGCCCTGAGGCCCGGTTGCGGACCTTGCATAGGTCTTGGTGACGGCGTCCTGGGTCCGGGCGAAGTCGGGGTCTCTGCCACGAACCGCAACTTCAAAGGCAGGATGGGCGCGCCTGATTCGCAGGTGTATCTGGCCAGCCCCGCTGTTGTGGCCGCCTCCGCCATCGCGGGCAAAATCGCCTCTCCGACCGCAGAGCCTGTCGGCGGAAAGAGAGAGCTTCGCGAGAAACTCAAGGCGGCAGCCAAGGTCCGAGTCTTGCCGAAGACGCCGACTGCGAAGCGGGAAGTGACCATCCTAGAGGGGTTTCCTCAACGCATCGAGGGAGACTTGCTGCTCGTACCCAAAGACAACCTCAACACCGACGGCATCTACGGCAAGGAGTACACGTACAAAGAGGGACTGTCGCCCGACGAGATGGGCTCAAAGGCGATGCTCAACTACGACCCGAAGTTCCAGCAGATCGCCCGCGAAGGTGACGTGCTGGTGGGGGGGTATAACTTCGGATCGGGCAGTTCGCGCGAGCAGGCAGCTACCGCGCTGAAGTTCCGCGGTCTGCAGATGGTCATCGCCGGCTCGTACTCCCAGACGTACAAGCGAAACGCCTTCAACAATGGTTACATCGTGATCGAATGCCCCGATCTGGTCGAGGATCTGCGAACAGCCCATGCCCAGGACTCAGCCGCAACGATCAGAACCGGCGTAAAGGGTGCTGTCGATTTTACCCGGTCGACGATCGCGGCAGCCGGCAAGGAATATTCGTTCGCCCCGCTTGGCGAGATCGCGCAGGAGCTGATTGCCAAGGGCGGGTTCGAAGCGGTAATCGGCGATCAGTTGGCGAATGTTGGGCGCTAGTGACCCGTAGCACCCACACGCGTTGGCAACCAGTCGTTTTGCGTGCGACGGAGCTCTAGCTTCCGCGTGGGCCAGAACCCAGGTACAATGCGCGGCGAACGAACTGTCTTCTCCGTTACCGGCGAAGAGCGATGACGCCTGTTTGCCCGAAGAAAGCGGGACAATCCAAGAAAGCGGAGCCGGAAATGCAGCGTATCTTGGTACTCCAATCCCTCGGCGTAGACCGCCGGATCTTCCACAACCTCGTCGCGGAGGCCTCTCTACCACATGAAGTCGTGTGGGACGACCAGGAAGCGGATTATCCAACCGATGACGTATCGGTTGTCGTCACCGTCAACTCACCGGTAGACAAGTCCTTGTTGGCCCGTTTTCCAAAGGTCCGCATGATCGGGTTGGCTTTTACCGGGTATGATAGTGTGGATATCGAGGCTTGTCGGTCTCGCGACATTGCGGTCTATAACGTGCCCGCCTATTCGACCGACTCGACGGCTGAGCTTGCGATCGGGCTGACGCTGTCGCTTCTGCGTAAGATACCAATCGGCAACCAGGTGATCCGTTCGGGAAGTTGGAAGCTGGACACGCCGGGCACACAACTTGCGGGAAAGACCGTGGGCGTTATCGGCACTGGGGCAATAGGCATACGTACCGCCGAGCTTTTCAAGGCCTTTCGGTGTGATCTGATCGGGTGGTCGCGAAGTAAGCGATCAGACTTCACCGATCTTGGCGGAGAGTATCTGCCGAAAGGGGAGGTGTTCCAGCGGGCTGACGTGGTTTCCATCCATCTTCCACTCAATCCGGAGACCAGAGGCATTATCGGCCAGGACGACATCAGCCGGATGAAGCCCGGCGCCTGCCTCATCAACACCGCTCGGGGACCGATCGTGGACAGGCAAAGCCTGATCCGCGCTCTGAAAAAAGAGAGCATCCGCGCCGGGATCGACGTCTTTGACCGCGAACCGCTCCCTGATGACGACCCGCTGACCGAACTCCCCGGAACGGTGCTGACTCCGCACATTGCGTATAGAACCACCGAAGCTCTGAATCAGCGAGCTGCAATCGCCGTCGACAACATCCGGGCCTTCGTGGATGGAAACGAAGGCAACAGAATCGTGTGAGGCGGCTGACCCGCACGGCGGATCGCGTAGAACAAACCGTGAAACTCGTGGACGGACATACCGATCGTGAGCTTCCCCACGTGCGGGAACTCTTTGGCGAATACGCCGCGTGGTTGGGCTTCGATCTGTCGTTTCAGGGCTTCGACGGTGAGCTGGACGAGCTTCCCGGCGAATATCGCCCTCCGAGCGGGTGCCTGGTGTTGGCATACTGCGGTGAGCATCTTGCGGGCTGTTGCGGCCTGAGACCATTCAAGGGAGATATCTGTGAGATGAAACGGCTTTACGTTCGCGAGAAGTTTCGCGGGCGAGGAGTGGCAAGAGCGCTGACCGCAGTCGTCATCGCCCGAGCCCGGTCTTGCGGTTATCGGTCGATGCGGCTTGATACCGTCCCGTGGATGAAAGAGGCGATCGCCCTGTATGAATCGCTGGGCTTTGTGGACATCGCTCCTTACCGAGATAACCCCATCGAGGGAGCGAGGTTCATGGAGCTTCCGCTTGCTCCGTGACAGGTTTCGTATCGTGTGTCACATGATTGCTGCACTCAGGCAATGGGTGGCACGCGACGTGATAGATGGCTGGGTGGCCCACCTCTTTAGAGGTGGGGGATGTGATTGGTTAGCTGGTTCGTGTTCCCCGCGGCCAAAGCTATGGCCCCCCACGCTTCCGCCGCCCCTCTGGGGTTTGGGCGTTCGGGGCACTGGTCACCACGGGCCTGCGCCCGTGGCTAGCGACCTTCGCCCCTTTGGGGCTGTGGCTGGGTGGTAGTTACTGTAGAGGCACAAACGGATATGGACATGAAGAAAATCGCAGAAGCCGGCATGAAGGGCAAGGCTGTGCGGTCGGATTGTTGGGTGCGGATCACGCTTGCCGATTCGGGCGGGATCGATCTGAAGCTGGCGTCAAAAGTCGAACCTATGTACGGCGAGTCGATCCGCAAGCTGGTTGACGACGAGCTTGTTGCGCTAGGCGTTGCCAACGCGCAGGTCGAGTTGGAAGACGCCGGGGCACTGCCTTTCGTGATGATGGCCAGGATCGAATCTGCCGTGCGGCGATTGGGCATGGAGGTCGGCGAAGGCTATCTGCCGGAGTTCGCCCCGCACACGCAGTATGAAACGCAGCGCAACCGGTTCCGCCGATCTCGGCTATATCTGCCCGGTAACCAGCCCAAGTTGATGCTCAACGCCGGTCTGCACAAGCCCGACGGTCTCATCCTCGACCTTGAAGACAGCGTGGCTCCACCGGAAAAGGACACGGCTAAGCTGATAGTGCGAAATGCTCTGCGGGCCATCGACTTCAAGGGCGCGGAGCGTATGGTCCGTATCAACCAGGGCGAGCTGGGCCTCGATGATCTGGACTTCGTGGCAGCCCACAACCTGCACCTGGTCCTCATCCCCAAGGTGGAAGATCCGGAGCAGGTGCGCCGCGTCGACAAGCGGATTCAGGAGATTCTAAGCTCCAAATCCATCGACCGACCCGTGTACATCATGCCGATCATTGAGAGCGCGCTGGGTGCTATCAGGGCATATGAGATTGCGACGGCCTCCAGGAACATCGTAGCCCTGACGATCGGTCTGGAAGACTACACCGCCGACCTGGGTGTGCAGCGCACGAAGGAGGGTACGGAGAGCTTCTGGGCGAGGTGTCAGGTGGTCAACGCCGCCAAGGCTGCCGGCGTGCAGGCGATCGATACGGTCTTCTCTGATGTGGGCGACATGGAGGGCTTGCGCGAGAGTGTCCTGGAGGCGAAGGGCATGGGCTTTGAAGGCAAGGGGTGCATCCACCCCAGGCAGATCAGCGTCGTCCATGAGGCATTCGCCCCGACCGACCAGGAGTTAGACAAGGCCCGCAAGATAGTAGCCGCCTTCGAAGATGCACAGGCGAGGGGGCTGGGCGTCGTTTCGCTCGGGAGCAAAATGATTGATCCGCCGGTAGTCAAGCGGGCACTGCACACGGTGAAACTGGCAGAGGAGATGGGGGAATAGCTGTCAGCTATCAGCTTCCCAATATGGCATCGCTATGATCGTCACCACCTTTGCAGGAAAACATCAAAACTACGCAATCGAAGCGTTCCGAGCACCAGGCGCGAGCCTGGTGACATGTCCGCAGGCTTGCGCCTGCGGCTCTGACCACGCCGTAGCGTTGTGATGCTGAAGGATCCAACAATGACTCAGAAACTCGTTGAAAACGCAGCCGGACGACTCGTTCCTACAGAGATTAATGGGACGCCGGCTGTTCCATTCAAAGGCGTAGGGAAGCATGTGCCTTCCGGTGCAAAAGCCACTCCGCCTATCCGGACATGCGCTGACTATCCCGCCGATGGGAACAAGGTGGTCGCAGACATAAAGACGGCGCTTCAAAACGCCGGACTGAAGGACGGAATGACCGTCTCGTCGCACCACCATTTCCGCAACGGTGACAAGGTCGCCAACGTTGTTTTCGATGCAGCCGCCCAGCTTGGCGTCAAGGATTTGCGCTGGTTCCCCAGTGCCTCGTTCCCCTGCCACGCCCCGATCATCGATCACCAGAAAAGCGGTCTGATCCACCACATCGAAGGCAGCATGAACGGCCCGCTAGGCCACTATTGCTCGACAGGCAAGATGCGCGGGATGGGCGTGTTGCGCTCGCACGGCGGAAGGTGGCAGTCGATCCAGGACGGCGAGGTCCACATCGATATCGCGGTGATTGCGGCTCCGGCGGCTGACGCGTTCGGCAACGCCAACGGTGTTCGAGGCCCGTCGGCGTGCGGCCTGCTCGGTTTCGCCCTGGCTGATTCGATCTATGCCGACCATGTGATAGTTGTGACGGACAACCTCGAACCGTTCCCGTGCATCCCTTGGCAGATCCAGGGCAACAACGTCGACCAGGTGGTCGTGATGGATTCGGTCGGCGATCCAGAAAAAATCGTCTCCGGTACGACACAGATTACCAAAAGCCCGGACCGTCTGCTGATTGCCGAGCTGACTGCCCGCTTCATTCGTGATACCGGAATAATGAAGGACGGCTTCTCCTTCCAGGCAGGTGCCGGCGGCACAGCCCTGGCGTTTGCCATCTACCTCAAGGAGATGATGAAACACGCCGGCATAAAGGCCAGGTTCATTCGCGGCGGAAGCACCAAGTACCTAGTCGAGATGCTCGAGGAAGGGCTGACCGATTTCATCCTTGACGGGCAGACGTTTGACCTCGAAGGCGTCCGCTCGATGCGTGAGTATCCCAACCACCAGGACACCAGCCCGTTTACCAGCTACAACTTTCATGGCAAGGGCTGCTTCGCCTCGATGCTCGATGCCACGATCCTCGGTGCTACCGAAGTGGATGTGAACTTCAATGCTAACGTTGTTACACATTCCGACGGAAAGCTGCTGCACGGAATCGGCGGCTGGCAAAACTGCCTGGCCGGCAAGTGCGTCATCATGCCCATACCCGCGATGCGCGACCGCATCCCGGTTATCGTCGACCGTGTGACGACACTCTGCGGACCTGGCGAACTGGTCGACGTAATAATCACCGAACGAGGCATCGCCATTAATCCGCGGCGAACCGACCTTATCGAGGCAGCCAAAGGCTCTGATCTGCCAATCCGCACGATCGAGGAGATCAAAGAAGAGGTGGAGGCGATGTGCGGCGGCAAGCCCGCCCCGCCGAAGCTCGGCGACAAGATAGTCGCGGTGGTAAAGTGGGTAGACGGTACTGTGATCGATTCCGTGTATCAGGTTGACGGATAGCGATCATTCGCACCGTCTAAAGCCATTCATTCAGGACGGCTGGAAAAAAGAGGTCCTGTGTTCCTTTTTCACTTGAAGGGATGCAAGTCGTACATTATACTTTGTGTGGGACTTGAAGTTTGGGGCCGTTGAATTGCCAAGGATGTCGGACGCTCTTAGTTAAGTACGGCTTCGTTTGGAGTGTCATTCACTACAGTGCAGGCCGTAGAGGGCTGCTGATTACCGATCACCCGATCCCGGGCCGTTGTAGATTTTTCCGGGCACAATAGCTAGAGGAAGGCAAATGGCAGTACGTCACCACATCAAGGTATTGGTTATCGACGACGATCCCTCAATCTGCAAGACCGTGGGGTTACTGTTGGAGGATCACGGTTATGCGCCGCGAACCTTCTCGGACCCTGAGAAGGGACTCGCTGCTGCCAAGGCTGAGTCGTTCCAGGTCGCCCTGGTTGACCTGCGCATGCCTGTGATGGACGGCGTCGACGTTGTTGAACAGCTCAAGAGGCTGGACGAGCGCATGAGCTGCATCGTCATGACAGCCTACCCCGACCTGGACAGCGCGACCGAGACGATGCGCCGCGGTAGTTGCGACTACATCGCCAAACCGTTCAAGCAGGAAGAGCTTGTAGCGTCTGTCGATCGTGCTTGCCAGCGAATGGGGATCATCTACACGAACGAGTCGGAACTCAACCGTCTCATCGGCCAGCGCATTCGTGCCCAGCGCCTTGGCCAGAATATGACGCTACGCCAGCTTTCAGATCGGACGGACCTGACAACGTCTCAGCTTTCGCAGGTCGAGTTGGGCAAGAACGCCGCCTCGATCTGGGCGCTTGCCCGCATCAGCAACTCATTCGGCCTTCAGGTATCGGAGCTTCTCTCCGGTCTGTAATCGCGTCGGTCTTGTGGTGGGTCTTCTCTTTTCAGGGTCGCCGTTTAGAGCAAGCTATATCCAATCATAGCGTCCAATCGTTGGAGTCGTCCGTGAAGTTCATCGACTCCGGCCGCTACGTTTGGGCTGGGTATGCTGTAGGCTTTTGGAGATGTCGTCAGGCGCCAGGAGCTGTCTACTCGGATGCGCCGGTCAGTGTCTCGCTTCCGCAAGCGGTGTTGATATGAGCGGCTTTGGAAGCGACCTTCCGGTAGCCAAGGTAATGAATGAGCTCGAAGACCTCGGACCAAGTGGGAAACGGGCGGTCGTTGGTCCGCTTGTACTCGTCGATGGCCATGACGAATTCAAGAAGCTCACCGGAGAGTTCTCCCTCTTCAGCGGCTTTTCGGACTTCCCCGCGGCGGCGCCCGGGTCCTCTCCTGCGGTCCATGCCGCTGCGCCTGTCCACCTCACCTCGCGGCGTTCTGCGATCACTACGGCGATCCGGTCCTGTATACGGTTCAGTCATAACGCCGATGCATCGGCAGCTTGTGGGCGAAGATCAAGCGCAAAGAGGGGATTCGTCTGGAGCAGATTGGGTTGATGAGTAGCCCACGACTGGTGGGGATAGACGGGCAAAGCTGTTTGCCGGTCTTTGGGACTGGTATCCACGGAGAAGCGGCTGATTTTCAATGCGACGTGAAGCAGCGATCGACTTCAGAAAGCTCCCCGGCAGGTTGACATGGCGTCCGATAACGCAGCGGTCTTATGGGACGTCATCGACATGGTCATCGTCGTCTAAGCAGTAGTCGAGGTCGACATCTTCGTCGGCTTTGTCGGGGTCGAAGTCCTCATCGTCGTCGTCGTCGAAGTCGAATTCTTCTTCTTCCTCGTCATCATCGTCGAAGTCGTCATCGTCGTCGGCGCTCTTGTCGTCTTCAGTTTCGGCAGCTTCGGTAGCGAGGATCTCGCAGGCCCGATCGTGGTAGTCGCCGGACACGAGCACGGGCATTCCATCCTGCAACGAGCACCTGCAGGCCTCCCCGAGGTCACTACCGAGAAGAGAAGGGATATCCATGGCGCCCAACAGGTCCGCGAACCTGCCCGCCTCCTCCGGATCCCGAGCGAAAACCACGGGGACCAGACCCCTTCTGTTTCCGGTTGCCGTGAGGCCGTCATTGCCCGTTTCGTATTGCCGATTCCACATGTCGGATGCTTCTCGCCAGTGAACGTAAACCAACCCCGGGAGAGACGACTCAAGCCAGGTTGGGACTTCCGAGCACACAAGTCCAAGGCCGCCACGAGCCGACCCGGAGCACAATCCCGGTAGGTGCGGCGCACATGAAAATCTCGGAAAAGTTTATTCCACCTCGATTGATCGTCAAGAAGAAATTCACAAGATTCCCATGCCGCGCGTGGACGTTTTCTGCGGAATGGGACCGGACGGCAGACAGGGGCGCCGTGTCACGTCTCAAGACATGGATCCGGCTTGTCGTACATCCCCACTTAATGTTCGCGGATGCATAGATCATGCATCAGGGGCCCCGCATTCTCCTTCGAGCACGGGAAAGAGAATGCGAGGCCCCCAGCTCGCCCTACCGGGCGAAAGAACCCAGAGAGTGAAGCCTGGTTGTCGCAGCCTACCTGATGATGAGCCGTTGTGGCAGCACCAAGGCCATACCTTCCTCGCCCACCAGGTCCAGGCACATAAGCGACCATTCGATAGCCGACACGCGGTATGGGTCTACCTGGGAGAGAACCGGCAGGAGCGCCTGAAACAGCGGCGTCCGGGCAAGCGACAGCCTGGTATGCGACGAAGAACGGACAAACTCATCGTCTGCGATTTTGCCGCTGAGCAGGTCGAGGAGCGATGGCGGTTCGGGTATCACCCTGATCTCGTAGTCGGAGATGTTCGCCTCGTCAGCAGCGAACTTGACGGCGTCCTCGAAACCGCCAATTTTGTCGACCAGCCCCAGCGCCAATGCCTGGGACCCGGTGTAGACACGTCCGCCGGCCATTTCGTCGATGGGCTTTTTGAGCTTGTCGCCGCGGCTGGCGACGACGTGGTCCTTGAAGAGATCGTAGATATGGTCGATATATTTGCGCATCTTGGCGCGTTCCGCATCGCTGAAAGGAGCGGCTGACCTGAAAAACGCCGCCATCTTACCGCGCTTGTGGGCTGACCAGTTGATGCCCAGCTTGTCCCATCCGCCGGTGGTAACCAGCTTGCCACCGATGACGCCTATGGAAGCGGTAATCGTGGCTTCGTCCGCGAAGATCGCGTGAGATCCGCACGTGACGTAGTATCCGCCGCTGGCGGCTACGTTGCCCATCGAGGCGATCAGAGGTTTCCTGGCGGCTACGCGTTTGGATGCGTCGAGCATGATCTCCGACGCCAGTGCGGATCCCCCTCCGGAATCAATGCGAAGAACCACGGCTTTGACCGAATCATCCTCGGCGGCCGTATCCAGCGCCTTGCGAATCGTCGTGCTGTAAGCGCCGCTGACCGATCCCCCGAAAGGACTGCTCTTGGCGGTACCGGTTTGGATCAGGCCTTCGACGTAGATAACAGCCACGCTCGGTTCGGTGTAGACCTTCTTGGGCGGATTGAGAATCTCCATGATGAGAGAGAAGGCTTCGAAGATGTTATCTGGTTCTTGGCCGAACGGGTCCTCTTTGCCGTAGTCCTTGACGATCTTGGTGGATTCGCCGTGTCGTTCTTTCATGTAAGCGATGAAATTCTGGCGGTGCATGACCGAGTCTATCAGACCGGCGTCAAGTGCCTCCTCGGCGGAATAGGGTCCATTGTCGATCAGCGCACGCACTTTGGCGGGCTTGATTTCCCTACCGACTGCAATCATGCGGACAAACGAATCGTAGATGCCGTCAAGGAGCCAATCCGTCATCTCCTGCGACTGTGGTGAGGGTTCGCTGCGGGTGAGTGTCTCGGCAGCGGTCTTGAAGTCGCCG
>Ga0180433_10002759_pt1 | contig 26635 bp, 22 predicted proteins | sample SS_ome_8_FD_132980 | JGI IMG/M metagenome (GOLD analysis project Ga0180433, IMG submission 132980) | Hypersaline lake sediment archaeal communities from the Salton Sea, California, USA - SS_1_D_1 metaG | ecosystem: Environmental > Aquatic > Non-marine Saline and Alkaline > Hypersaline >... | reverse complement strand
CTCAACCTCCAATAAGGGCGTTTATAACATACTAACAATACAACAACAGTATAGCAGAAATATCTGATTTGTAAAGGTAAAAATTCAGTCTGTCAATTTTCCACCTAAAGAGGTGCTTTTATAGGGTGTTTTTGCAGTGTTTTATAGTGAAGATTGCCTTTGGAAGGGGAAGGTTGAGATTCTGTATTCAGGTTTCCTTTTCGTTAGGCAAAACTTACTCCACCTGAACAGCTTTATTGACAAATTGCACTTGGTAGTTATATATTGTAATTGAAAATTGACATCATGAAGTTTTTGGTAAAAGGGGGTATTTATGAAAAAGTTACATGTAAAATATATAATCTGTTTGATTTTAGGAATATTTTTTCATACACATTTTTTTGCAGCCAATTATGTAACCAATCAATGGACATGGTCATACGCGAAAAACTTTTCCTGTTTTGAATGTTTAAAAAATTGTAAAAACAATCGCATTTTATTTGGAAAACAAAATATAGAAAAATTTTCACAACTCATTTTTTCTTTTAATGTACTGCGGCCTAAACATGGCCACTTTACGTTTTATGTCAAAACAAGAGATGCAAAAAGCAAAAAATGGGGTAAATGGCATAGAATGATTGATTGGGGAAAGAATGTGCAAAAATCATATTTTAGTAAAGAGAATAATACTAAATATGTGTACGTACGGTTAGAAACCGGGTTGAAGTGTTTGGCTGATGCATTTTGTGTCAAAGTTACATCTCAAAAAGAAGCATCGCTACGTTTGGTTAAAGGGTTGTGTGTTTGTGTGTCGGATTTTACTAAATTTAGAAATGAAGTGGTTGGTAAGCACTTGTTAGCACTGCGGTCTGCTTATGTTAGGCGTGTGCCGAAGGTTTCGCAACGGATATTGCAACATCCACATACTAACTGTTTGTGTTCACCCACCTCGTGTAGCATGTTGGCAGGTTATTTTAATAAAAAACAGATAAATGCATCTCAATTTGCTGATAAAGTGTTTGATTTTGGCCTTAACGTGTATGGAAGCTGGCCGTTTAATATTGCAGCTTTATACAACGAATGTTATGGTAAAGTAAAATTTTATACTAAAAGAATGAATTCATTTAAAGATATTCATGAAAAATTGATGAGTAACATTCCGGTGGTAGTGAGTGTCAGGGGCGCAATAAAAGGAGCGCCGAAAATATACAGGAGTGGTCACCTGATGGTTGTTGTTGGTTGGGATGCAAGAGGAAAAAAAGTTATGTGTCACGATCCAGCCTTTCACTCGGATAACAGTACATTTGTTAAGTATGACATTGGTTCGTTTGTAAAAGCATGGGAGCGATCCAATAGGTTGGCGTATGTGGCAGAAATATAAAATAAGGGGGTAGTATGAAGGTAAAAAGAGATATCATAAAGTTGTGTAGTGTTTTTTGCTTATTACTTAGTGTTTGTGTTATGCATTCACAATATTGCAACGAGATGTTACAGGTTTTTCATAACAAGCAGAAAGTAAATGTTTCAAAACATAGTCAAGAATCTGACTATGACAATCTTGAATTAGGGAATGTTGTTTTTTATTTTGCGCAAAAGCCGATTGTTAATTTTGTTCCAGAACGAAACATACACGATGTAAAAAACAGTACAAAAGTTTTTATTTTTCCAAAAGCGATATTGAAAAATAGCTCTTGTTTTTCTAGCGTGAAAAAAGTAAATGATAGTTTTGGTTTAGGGTATTCGCTAAAAATTGAAAAAATAACGGTGCCAATAGAAGGGCTTAAGCTTTCTATCACCTATGATTCCGACAGGGTTGAGATTAATTATAAAACGTTTGAATCAATCGCCAACGAGCAAGGTGTTATTTTTAATTTTTATAATAAACAGCTGATAAATAAGATCAAAAATAAGGAAGATAACGTTTTGTGTATAGTCTAAAAAATGGAACATTGAAAAAAAGGTGAGTAAAGTCAAAGGAAGGGTGATGAAAAGGGGAATAAATAAACTAAAGATATTATTAAAAAGCGATAGCATACTACTTTTACTGGTAATTTTTTGCTATATGCTTTTTTTGAATTTTTACACAAAAGGGCAACATGTACAAAATGTTAGCAATAATGCGTTTACATTAGGTTTGGAAAACATAACAAAACATTTTTTGCGAACAATTTCTTCTTCTGGAGATTTGTCACTTCGTATTGGACTTATCACAAATCAAACTGGAAAAGATCAAAAAGGCAGGAGAAATGTTGATCTGCTTTTGCAAAAAGGAATACCAATCAAAAAACTGTTTACGCCTGAGCATGGGTTGAGTGGTATGGTACACACTGATGAAATGATTTCAGATTCGATGGACAAAAAAACAAAGTTGCCGATTGTGAGCCTTTATTCTAAAGGAAGAACAATTACAATAAACGCTGATATGGTCAAAGATATAGATCTGTTGATGTTTGACATACAAGACGCGGGAATGCGCCATTACACTTACATAACCACTTTGTTTCAGGCAATGGAATCAGCGGCAAAATACAACAAACTATTTATAGTGCTTGATCGGCCAAGTTTGTTGGGAAATTGCATGGACGGACCATTGGTTGAAAAAGGATTTAAGTCTAGTATTTCTATTGCGTCCATTCCACTACGGCATGGCATGACGGTAGGAGAATTAGCACTCTATTTTAACAAATATGTGTTTAAAAAACCGATAAAGCTTTATGTGGTTGCAATGAAAAACTATAAAAGAAATAGTGTTAAACAAAACCAATTACTGACCTATCTTTCGTCAGGGATTAGAAATTTAAATGCATGTTATTGCTATAGCTTTTCGGGGCTTTTAGGTGAATTGCGGCCATTTAATATTGGCTTTGGTTCAGAAAAAAGATTTCAATCGTTAATGATGCATGATGCAATACCGTTTGAAAAACAGAAATGGATACAACTAAAAGAAATAATGAAATCATATGGGATTGAAAGCTCATTATGTGGGCAGGTTATTAAAAACAAAACATATAAAGGGTTGAAACTCGATATAAAAAACATTTACAATGTATCTTCTTTTAATCTTTTGATTCGTATTTTAGAATTTTTCAAAAAATCAGGGATATCGATCACATTTTCAAGAATGTTTGACCTTGCAATAGGTACTGATAAAATAAGATTGTTTTTTGATGGAAAGATAAGAAAAAAGACATTGGAGCAATTCATAAATACAAACTTAGCAGAATTTTATCTCAAAGCAGTTTCATGCTTTTTGTATGCTCCATTTCCTGAAGTTATGCCGTTGAGTTTGCCTGGTGTGTAAAAATTAAAAAAGATTTGTCTTCACCTCCATTTTTGTATCTGTTAAGATTTTACTATGACCGAACTTTTAAGGGGTGTGTTTTCTTGCTTTGTTAATCAGTCATGCGTGTTGAATCATAATACCATAATACATAAATTGAGAATATAAGTGGTGCAGGAAATTTGGGAAGATTTTTTAAAAATTGCAAAAGAGGAGGCCGGAAGCCGGGTGGTTGATACCTGGTTTAAGGCTGTTACACTGTATCAATGGGATGCAATCAATAAAATTGTCTATCTCCTTGCGCCCAATGCATTTGTAAAAGATTGGATATCAACTAACTATACGGAACTTATTCAAGTTCATTTATCGCGGCTTTTAAACGTTGATTCATTAAAAGTTGTTTTTTTTGATGGGGGCAAAAAAAGTAAATCTGCAAAAACTACCAGTAGTGATACAGAAGAACATATAACAACATTGGTTCCTGCAAAACTTGATAGACCCAAAAAACAGTTAGTTAAAAAAAATCCTTACAGAAAAAAATGCCATGTAAATATAAACTATCATTTTGATAATTTTGTTGCTGGCCCAAGTAATTCTTTAGCAAAAGCGGCGGCACAGGCAATCACAGAAAAACCAGGCATATTGTACAATCCGTTATTCATTTATGGTGGTTCAGGCCTTGGCAAAACACATTTACTCCATGCGGTTGGCAATAGTATCAAAAATAAAAATAAAAATATGTCAGTGTTGTATCAAACGGCGGATCGATTTGTAAATGAGTTTATCAATGCGATTCGGTTTGATAAAATTCACAAATTTCAGATGAAGTATCAAAATATTGATGTATTGCTTATCGATGATATTCAGTTTATTTCAAACAAAGAGCAGACACAGGAAGCCTTTTTTCACATTTTTAATGTGTTGTATGATTCTCATAAACAGATTGTGTTTTCAAGTGATACGTTTCCAAGTAATATTTCGGGCTTAGCGGAACGATTGCGATCCAGGTTGTCATGTGGCTTGGTTACCGATATTCATACGCCATCATTGGAAACAAAGGTGGCTATCTTAAAGAAAAAAGCCAAACTCAACCATCAAGAGTTGCCTGATGAAATTGCATACTTTATTGCTTCTTCTGTTGATTCCAATATTAGAGAGCTAGAAGGTGCGTTAATACGAGTCACGGCATTTGCATCATTAACTGGGCAGCCGTTATCGATTGATTTAGCAAGGAAGGTATTATGTCGGTCATATACAAGCAAAAAGAAAAAAATTGATTTTGAACGCGTTGCAAAGTACATTTGCAAATATTATAATTTTGACCTTTCTGAATTGCGTTCTAAAAAAAGAAAAAAGGAGCTTTCATTTGCTCGACAAGTGGCGATGTTTTTGATGAAGAAATTTACCAATAAATCATTACGCGATATTGGTGCATTTTTAGGGGGACGAGATCATTCTACTGTGGTATATGCGATAGAAAAAATTGAAAAACGCGCAGCAAAAAACAATGATTTTACCATGCAACTTAAAAAAATGGAAAAAGATATTGCCAAAAGGGCCTAGTGGGACTATAAATGCTTCATTCGCTCTTTTTTAGAGGTAAATAAAAGATCGTTAACACATTTCATCGAAAGTTTAAAATACCAATCAAAATAACCATTAAATTGTTGGCGTGTTTTAAATCCGACAATTGATGGAAAATGTTCCGTGTCGATAATCACAATTTTGTTGGTACCTTCTTCTAAAAGAAAATTGTCTATGTGTGGATCTATCCTGACATCAAGGTAGTTACATAAAGACATGCACGTCTCTTTGGCTGATTTATCAAACAGTGAAAAATGTTTATTTTTTAATTTTATTGCGTCTGCGATGATACAGTAGGTTCCTGGTATAACGGTTTTAATGTCTTTTTTAGGATCAAAATTTTTTCCGATAATTTCTATGTCTTTGCTGTTCTGTGGTTTCCAAAACCATTTTCGGGGAGTTGAAATCATCTTTGACCATTTGGGAGATTTTTCAATTGATTCTTTTATTTCTAGCAGATTATTCACTCGAGTAAATCCAAGCAGATGGCGGTTAATTCCTCCGCCCATGTTGTAAAAGAAAATGGGATAAATGCCTTTTGAGTACGGCCGCACAAAACTTTTTGGGGTTTCCATAAATATTTTCACTACAAATGGATAGTCTTTGAATTTTAAAATTAACAGCCCACACTTTTTTCGTCTGTTAAAATTACTTTTTCTCAAAATATCAAAATGAGTAAACCGTCTTTTTTTTTGCTCAATTTCTCCAAAAAGATTCTCTAGCTTAGTGATAAGTTCTTTTTTAGTCACCCGTTTGTCAGGATCATATTTGTATGTAATGGCCTCTGGCAAAAGTTTTTTATTGAAAAATGTTTTATCAAAAGAACCGAAAATTGGCGCTCTTTCCAATCTCCAGTCTTTTAAATAATAATTTTTTGATTTTTTGTGAGCTAATCTGACTTGAATTTTTGGTTTTTTGTTATTTTCTTCCCGTAAAACGCTTCTGCATCTTATCGAGCTGTTCTTAAAGAGTAAAAAGAAAAATAACATAATAAAAACTAATTTTTTTTTGCTAATTTGTTGTAACATACTATCTTTTGCTTTGCAATGTAATAGGCTCATTACCCTTGTTATTTTCTATCGAACCTTCTTTTTTTTATATAAAAAGTTTCACAAATCATTTGTTTTCTGTCAATCACTTTTTGCATTTTTGCCCGCTAAATTTACATTCTATAAGTTGCGTGTATTGGGGACCTTTGAATTTAGTATTTTTTGGTTATTGAAGTTGATCTTCAACTGTTGTATGTTTGTTAGTAGGAGTAGTACACAAATAAAATAAGCGTAGTGGCGAGGCAAGATAGCGAATAAAAAGGGGCAAAGGATGGAAAGGTCAGATAAAAAAAATAAAATATTCCAAAGTTTAAGTAGTATTCCCAAGAGGATGCTGTCTCTTCATGGGAGAGAGAATATCACAGAGTTTGTGCTTCATGATCTCAGTCATGAGGGCTGTTTTAATCTAAACAAAGCTGCATTTTTAGTGAATAATCCTGATTTTAATTGTCTTAAGGGTGTTGCGGGAATCTCATCATTAGAGGTTCCTCAAGGGCTTTGGACTAATATCTGGGATCAAAGTGAAATGTTTAGCACCTATATGAGAAATTCACCGTTTAACAGAAAAGTTCGAAACTTTGCGCAATGCAGTTTGGAGCGGGTTGAAGTTCCAAATGAAAAAATTATAAAGGATGTTGCACATAGCTTAGGTATTGATAAGCCATCATATTATTCATTAGATATGAAACATGGTAATCATGGTTTGTTTATTTTCCAGAGAAATATGCATGATGATGATATTGAAGAACATCTTCCAGAAGGTGTTTCTTTGCTCGGTTTTTGCCCTATTTTTTAAGGGTGATCAAACGTTTTAAAAACGTTCAGTCCAGGAAGTTCTTCCCCACTTACATAGGTGAGTGATGCCCCTCCTCCTGTAGAAAGATGATCAATTTTTTTAGCAATTCCCAACGTATATGCGTACGCAACAGAATCTCCTCCTGCGATAACAGAAAAAAGCAGAGTACTCGACATTGCTTTGAATATTGTCTGTATGCCACGCAGAGTTTCTGGGTTATCAAAATTTCCAAACGCGCCATTAAAAAATACGGTTTTACTTTGTCTTATTTTTTCAAAAAAGAGTTTTTCTGTTTTGTTGCCGATTGATACTCCGACATAATTGTCAGGAATGTCATCGGTTTTTATGTAAGAAACAGGTCCTTCAAAGCGTTCTTTTGCAACTTGATAGTCCATTGGCAGCATTATAGTCACTTTTCGCTTTTTTGCTTTTTTCAGCATGGTTGGGATTAGGGATAAAAGTGTGTCATCTACTAACGATCTGCCTACTTGTTTTCCTAATTGCTTTGCAAAGGTGAATGACATGGCAGGGCAAAGTAAAATGGTGTCGACCTTATCGATCATTTTTTCTATGAGTGGAAGTTTGGAGTGTAGTTTTTTTCCACCGATGATAAACGTATATGGCCTTTTTGGTTGTTTTATTAATTTGTTGAGCCTTTTAAGTTCGTGTTCAATCAAAAGACCTAAAAAACATTTTTCTTTTCCAAATATTTTTGGCAGAATCGTCACGGAAGTATCTTTTCTATGCAAAACTCCAAATGCATCGTTGACAAAATAGTCTCCCAGTTGTGCCAATTTTTTTGCAAATGCTTTTGATTCCGTTTGTTCACCTTTAAAAAATCTTAAATTTTCTATCAAAAGAACATCATAATCATCTTTTTTGCTTCTCTCTATTGCAAGATCTAGATCTGGTTGAAATATGGTTTTGTATTTTGCAAACAGTGGCAACAAAACGTTGGCTGATATTTTTTTTTCTTCAGGCCGACCTATGTGCGTTGCAATAATTATTTTTGCTCCTTTCGAGAGCAAAAGTTTTATTGTTGGCAATACTGACGTATACTTGTAATCACACATTATTTTGTTGTTTTTAATAGGAACATTTAGATCTACTCTTAGAAAAACTCTTTTATTTTTTAAATTGAGCTTGTCGATCGTATTATTTAAGAAGAATTTTGCTGTCATAAGCTATCCCCTCATAGATTTTTTTTAGTAAGGCCAAGAGCCAAATCTTTCCTCATACCTTACTCTTTCACGTTCTTTTTTAGCGTACCAGTTGGACAAATTGCTTTCATATTTTTTTCGTACTTGCCTATCTCGTTTCATTACTCTTTCAATGCGTTCTTGTGCGCTCTTTTCTCTTTCTTGCTGTTGACTATATCCTATCCATTGCCTTTCTTTTTGTTGAAGCCTTTCTATAGCCTCTTCTATTTGTGCTTGTTCCTGTTTTTCTCTTTCCAGTCTTTTTTGTTTTTCGATCTGTTTTAGTCTTGTTCTTTCAATGCGTTCTTGCTCTTCTTGTTGTATGCGAAGTAGCTCTTCTATTTGGAGTTGCTTTTCTTTTTCTCTTTGTTGCCATTCTTCTTCTTTTCTTTTCTTTTTCTCTAGTCTTAACGATAACAGTTCATCTTTTACTTTTCCTAACGTTTTTTGCAGTTCTGAGATTTGCCTTATGTAGGTTGTAATTTTTAGGGAATGGTTTTGCCTGATTTTTTTTACTCGAGTATTAAATTCACTTTTTATGGCTGACTTTCTTTTTTTTTCTTTATAGGTGTCATGTTGCAGATAAAAGTTTTTTCTTTGTAGTAGGTAGTTTTGGAGCCTTTTTGAACGAGGATTAGCTCTTTTTGATATAATTTTGAGTTGTCGTTCCATGACTACTCTTTGTCTTATGTCTTCTATATATTTTTTCTCCAGAACTTCAATTGCTCTTTTTTTTTCGTCTGATTCTTCTTTTTGGTTTTCTTGAAATAATTGCTCTAATCTTGTCAATATTCTTTGATTTCTTTTGAGCTTTTTCTCTAATTTTTCTATTGGCCCCAGTGTTCTTTTTGGTCTTCTAATTCTTGATTGTCTTCTTGATTGTTTTGCTTTTTCTAAAATTTTAGTGTTTTTTCTAATTTCATCTCTGATTTTTTTAATATTTGTTTTTGAGCAAGAGTGACGAGTTGTTCCCATTGCTATAATTTTGCTTTGCATAGTGATGAGGAGTAATAAAGCAAATAATACATTTTTTCTTTTCATAACAATCCTCTGAACTAAAATTTTTGTGTTATCCTTCAAAGCGTAAAATGCGTGATATGTTAATTTTTTTTGTTCTTCGAGCTGGTATCCAGGTTGATAAAAAACTAAGTATCATAACAATGGCAAAAACAGCAATAAATATTGGCCATTCCATTTTTGCAGGTAAATGAGAAACATAGTATGCATCAGGAAGTTGTATGAATGGGTATTTCTCTAAAAGCCATCCGGCAACAAATGCCAAACCAAGGCCAATTGCAGAACCGAAAAATGCTATGGTTATGCCGACGTATAAAAATATTTTTGAAATGTTGCCCGCAGATAAACCCATAGATTTCAATATTGCGATATCTGCCCGTTTTTGTGTGATTTGCATAAATAACAATGATATGATGCTCATGCTTGCCACTAAGGTGATGAGTGCCAAAATCAAAAACATGGCATATTTTTCAAGCTTGAGGGCTTCTAATAATGCGGGATAAAGCTGTTCCATGAATAGGCTTGCATAGAAAAACGGCTTCTTAATGCTTGCAAGACCTGTGTTTCATTGGTATTTGGTTTTAATTGTATGCTTATTTGTGTTGCGCCAACATCATCAAATATAGTGTTAACAAAATCCAGTGAACTTACAATCAACCCGCTATCAAATTCTTCAATACCCGTTTTGAATATTCCGCCAATAGTCACAAATGCTTGGTCGAGTTTTATACGTTTTCGTTTAATTTTTGCATTTTTTGAAAAATAAAGGTTGAGTTTATCTCCGATTGAAACATCAAGGTTTTGTGCTAATTTTTCTCCGATAAGAACCTTATCACCTTTGACAATGCTGGGAATTGTCTTTTTACTGGTGATCGAAGTTGTTATCTTTTTACCTATTTTACAAACGTTATGCTCAGTCTGAGGATCTATTCCCTTGAGAGCAATTATGCTATAATCCTCATCGGTATCTGATTGTGCAATAACTTGTTTTATGGTGTTAGGGCTAAAAGATTCTATCTGTGGAAACTCATTTTGCAACGTAGGTGTGATTTTTTTGAGATTGAGGGTTTGCCCATCAGCGTGAAAAATAATTTGTGGGTGGATGCTTTGCATTTTTTCATGGGTTACCTTTTCAAATCCGTTCATAACAGATGCAACAAGCGCGAGGGCAAATGAGCCGATTAGTATGCCCAAGAAACTTACAAGCACCATTGCTGATATACTTTTTTCTCTTTTTGTGCCTTTTAGATAGTTCCAGGCTAAAAAGAATGGGAGGTTTTTCATGTTTGCCTTGTCAATTTACCATGTTTTTTTTAATCTACTATTGTTAGTTATGATTTTAAAACAAAGAGGACCATTTATGAAGCGAAATATACTATTTTTATCGACGTTTTCCCTTTTTTTAAGCATTTTGCCCGGTTGTGGAAGAATTATAGACTGGGGAAAGGACAATTTTTATCAGGGTGCGGAGGTAGGTCAAGATCTTTCTATAGCCAGAAATTACATACAATCACGGCGTGTATATGATCAATTTACGCTTGTTGGAGCCTTTGATGCGTTATGGCTTTCGGACGATGTGCGCAAGGTGCATACCAACATATATGCTCGCAAATATGGGAAAAACGAGGAACAAAAGCGGGTCTTTTTAAGGCGGCAGCTTGAAGAGAATAGTCATTTTATTACTTTTTATGTATTGAGCCCAAAAAACATTTTACTTGGAGATAAAGATTCATATTGGAGTATGTTACTCAAAGTTGATGATAAGCTCTTTACACCTGTTGAGCAAAAAGTGGTTGATATTTCTCCGGAATATCGTGATATTTTTGGCAAAAAATATAACAAATTTAAAGATGTTTATCTTGTCTACTTTAATGCCAAAGACGTTGAGGATAAGTTCATAATTAATGAAAATACAGCGGCTATTTCTTTATTGTTTAGATCGCATGACAAGGATATTGAACTTTCTTGGGATGTTAAAAAATGAAAATAGCAATTGGCTCTGATCACAGAGGGTTTGCGACCAAAAATATTATCATTGAACAGATCGATGCTTATGATTGGATTGATGTAGGTTGTTTTAATGATACACGGTGTGATTACCCTGAGTTTGCGAAGTTGGTTGTTGGTGCTATTTCATCCAAAGAGGCTGATTTAGGCGTTTTAATTTGTGGTTCTGGTATTGGTATGGCAATAGCGGCAAATAGATTTGCAGGTATGTATGCTGGCCTTTGTTGGAATCCTGAGATTGCCAAATCTGCACGTGAGGATGACAACGTAAATATTTTAGTGTTGCCAGCAGACTTTGTTTCTTCTGAGCAGGTAATTGAAATTATACACGCCTGGTTGCAGGCAACATTTAAAGGTGGACGTTATCAAAAACGTTTGGATATGATCGATACTAAGTGATTTTTTTAATCTAAAAAGGAGTATGCTGATGGTTAAAAAAGGAGACACATTCAAAATTGGAGAAATTTGTCCAGAATCTGGGGTGTATCGTTTGATAAAATGTGCTTGCAAAGGTGTTGAGGATTGTACCTTTACCGAAGAGCAGAGCACTATTCCTCTTGTGAAAGGAAAGAAATTTCCTCCATGTAGAAGCTGTACGGGTTCAGAGATTGTCTGGGAATTTGTAAAAAAAGCTTAAAATCTTAAGTATTGTGTTTTTAAAAAGCGGGAATTGTGTCAATGATTTTCGCTTTTTTTATCTTTTTATTCTTTTTTGAAGTGGTTCAAATTCATTTTTTGTAGTGGTAGTGTTTTGCCTTTTTTGTCCGGTCAGATATCTGCTGCACATGAAGCTGCTGTACATGAGTTGTAAAATAGCTTCAGTAGTTGGTTGATAAACAGGTATGACTACAGGTACAGGTAACGCAAACTTCTCTGGGAAAATTTTTCTTATTGGTGGAAGCGTAGGGTGTGCATATGGACTTTCTTTGCAAAGGAATTTAATGTGCGCGTCTTGGTAATCTTTTGATATAAGCCTTCCACAAAATCGGCAGGGGACCTTTATCGTTTTTATTTTCGGTGCTCCTGGATGAAATTTTCTGATGTGTCTAGTTAAGCTTTTTCTTGATGAGCATGATTCTTTACAATATGGGCAAGAAACATTTATAGTGCTTGGATTTTCCTTGCAATGACATGCTACGTGTTCAAGCTGATATCCTTTTTCCATTTTATCATGGCATAATGGACATTTAACTTTTGCTTTCTTTTTTCTTGTGGCTGATATACGGCTTATTGGGTTTTGCATAGAATGTATTGCTGTGTTACAACATATGAAAACAAATAATAAAAATAATTTTTTCATGGAAATCCCCCAAATATAAAGGTTTTAATTTTTAATAGTATATCATTTTGTGGGTATTTTTTCAAATTGCTCCTCAGGAGGCGTTTTTGAAGCTCTATCTGCTGTTTTGGGGTAAAAAAGAGGCACCGTATCTTGTAGGCGCCTCTTTTTTATTATTGCGTTAGGTGTAATTAGCCAAGATCAGCGGAAGCTGAATTTTGTGGTGTATCATCTATCTGTTCTATTTGGCTTTCATCTTTTTCGGAAATAATCCTCTTTATTTGTTTTGCGTCTAATGTTTTTTCTTGCAATAATGTATTGTATATGTTTTCAAGGTGTTGTTTATTTTGCTCAAGAAGTTCTTTCAATTCTTTTTTGCACTGTGCAATTATTTCTAACGCTTTTGTGTAATACTTGTCTTGAGCTTCTTTTGGCATATTTTTCAGTGCTATACCTTCAGATGCTAATGAAAGTGCGATATTCAATGCTTCCTGTTGGCTTGCGTTATTGTAGCTGTGTCCAGATCCGCCGAACAAAATCTCTTCACCAATTGGACCTGCAAGTTTGATCTTGCATTTTTTTATTTTTTCTTCGTACGAATAGACCTCTGCAGAATCTTTATCTTTACGGGTAAAGATTTTCCCTGCTTGAATAATACTTTGCTCTTTTCGATAATATCGGTCCCACACGCACGATTCCCGTATTGGTCTCATAACAGGATTTATAGTGACACAGGAGAGTTTATCAGTAGGGTCTAATAAAATATTTGCAAGTGCACATGCTGCTTGATTTGTGGCGATTATCTTTAACTCTTTTTTAGAGATATTTTTTGTGTCAGGCAATATTTGTCTAATCTCTTCATTAAGTGCATCTTCAAGTGCTCTTTGGTTGAGAGAGATTCCTTTTATTTTTGTCATTTGGAATGCTTTTCTGATCATCGATTGGATTGCTTCAAATGTGCAGCCTTCTGTTTCCCTTGCTAATTTTTCTAGGTCAAATTGTGAGGTATCTGCAACAATTGGAAACAGTCTTCTGGTAAGATATTTTTTTCGTGATTCAAAGTCTGGATATTCAAAGTATATTATTTTACCTAATCTTCCTCGTCTTAACAGTGCTGGATCAAGGTTGTCTGGTCTATTTGTTGCAGCAAGCAGTATAACATTATCACTCATGTTGTTGCTTAAAAAACCGTTCATTGCGTTAAGTAGCTTGCTTAGTAGGTCTCTGTTTGAAGTTCGTTGTAATCCGAGTAAATCTGGCTCATCGATAAACACGATGCATGGTGCATTTTTCATTGCATAGCTTAATATCATATCAATGCCATCGCATACCCCATGTTTTCTAATTAGCTCTGATATTTCAGAAGCTTCAAATGGGAGAAATTTAAATTCGTTTCTTGAACCCCCATTTTCAGCTAGAGCTTGAGCAATTTCACCTGCTAATGCTTCAGCCATAAATGACTTGCCGGTACCTGGCTTTCCTGCAAAGAGATATCCTTTTTCAGGGCCAATGCCAACTCGCTCAAATCTTGTGCAGTTTTTTATGTACTCTACAACCGGTCTAAGCTCTTTTTTTACGTGATCAAGACCAACAACGTCTTTGAAGGTAAATCGTGGTGTTTCGTGATTGTATTCTTCTTTTGCTTTTTTATTTTCAACACCGCCCATTAACCAATAGTGTATTTGCTTCGCTTTTTTACCGAGCCACTCTTTTGCATTGCTCAGGTCTTTGTAAAAAAGAAATGGGATGATCGCGGTGACAAATAAACGTGCAATTGGCATATGGCCATGCAGATAGCTTGCAATATGTGCTTCAGTTTTTCCAAGTATTCCTAATTTATTTTCATTTTTTAGGTGTCCGTATTCGTTTATTTTTGGAGCTTCTCCCAGATCTTCCTCAAGGCATGAGGTAAATCGCCACAAACCATAGATTGTTCCTACTCCCGCGATAATGCCATATTTTGCAATAGTTGGTAAATACAATTTGTTTGCCAATCTTGCTGGAGCAACAACGAGCTTTCTGTATAACCAGTTTGACCAAGAAAGACCAGCACTTTGAACAGCATTATGAAGCTTGACGTACATTTTTTTGTTTTGGATTATTTTTCTGTGTATTTGTTCAATGCTTGTTATGGGTGTTTTTGGGATTATTTTCTCCAGCTGCAGTTCTGGCATATTGCGCATTCCTCCTCGCACTGCAACGTATATGGTTTCAATAAGATGTCTGTTTATGGTCAAGAGTAAATTAACGGTTTGCAGATCAGCTTGCGAAAACGGTCTGTTAATTAACTGGCCAATTAAACTTCGTAAACTTTTAATTTGTAAAATTATTTGGGTTTTGTTTTTTGTTTTAAGAATGCCATTTTGTATAACTTGCGCTAACTCTTCAAGTTCCGAATCTATTTTTTTGAGTTGATCTATTGCTTGGGTAATGTAATTGTCTATTTCTTCAACGATGGCTTCATTAATTTTTTCTTCTTCTTCTGTAAGTTTGAAATCAAGTTCATCATCAAACTGATTTGTGTTTTGTACGTTTTGTGTTTCATCATTTCTCGAATCGTCTTTTGCATATATGCTTGGCGTAAAAATAGATAGTAATAGTGACGCAGTGAGTAATGTGTTGAGATAATGTTTTTTCATTGTGTCTTTCTTTTGTTTATGGATTAATGAGTTTACGCTTTAGATGGTATTTCTTTTTTGCTATGTTGTCTAGATTTTTTGTTGCTTTGGTATCGAGGTTAAAATTTGATACAATATTTGTGTTGTATGTTAATTTTTTTTTATCAGAGGAGTTTTATATGAAATTATGTTCGAAATTGTTCAAAACTTTTTTTTCTTTGACTATTTTGCTTGGTATATCTTCTTGTATTGGGGGTGACAGTCATAAATTTAATGTAGAAAATGCAATTGGAAGAGAGAATTTAGTTGATATTTTAATTGCTGGTTCTGGACCTGCAGGGCTGACGGCTGCGATACATGGTTCACGATCACGATTTAATACATTGGTACTGGAAGGCCCTAATCCAGGTGGGCAGCTTATGAGAACAACCTGGGTAGAAAATTTTCCTGGGGTAGAAAAAATTAGAGGGCCGGAGCTTATTGCGGCAATGAGAAAGCAGGCTGAAGGTTTTGGTGCAGAATTTGTTGCAGACTCTGTAAAAGATATAGATTTTTCATCTTGGCCATATCGAGTGACAACAGCGAACGACATGATTATCCATGCAATGTCGGTAATCGTTGCGACTGGTGCATCGCCGAGAAAATTAGGTATTCCAGGTGAAGAGGAGTACTGGGGTAAAGGCGTGGGTACCTGTGCAATTTGTGACGGACCACTTTATCGAGATGAGGAGGTAGTTGTTGTTGGTGGTGGAGATTCAGCAGTTGAAGAAGCAATTCAGTTGGTTAACTTTGGTGTTGCAAAAGTAACCGTACTTGTACGAAGTGATAAAATGCGTGCGATACGAATTATGCAAGAACGCATTAAAGAAGAAGAAAGTGTATTTATTAAACATAATACACTTGTAAAAGAGGTTGTTGGCGATGGCACATTTGTAACTGGGGTTAGAGTTCTGGATAAAATATCGGGCGAAGAATATGTTATTCCTGCATCTGGAGTATTTCTTGCAATTGGTAGCGAGCCAAATACCTGGTTTGTAAAAGATGTGGTTAATATGGATCAAAGAGGATATTTGATATTGCAAGAAAGAACACAGAAAACCTCAAAAGAAGGGGTATTTGCAGCAGGTGATGTTGAAGCAGAACGACAACACCAGGCAATAATTGCTTGTGGAACCGGTGCACAAGCATGCATAGAAGCTGTTGATGATTGGCTTACTAGAGAAATTGGTTTGAGCCGAAAAATTATGAATAAATTAAAAGACAATTATTACAAGCAAAAGGTTTCAGGAGCAACTTCGGTTACCTTGCAAGAAATAAAAACAGTAGAAACATTTAAAAAAGAAGTGCTTGAAAGTAAGATTCCTGTCATTGTAGATTTTTATACGCAAGCGTGTACCTCTTGCAAAAAAATGGAGCCAACTATAAAGGCGTTCGCAAAAGATTATGCCAATAAAGTAAAAGTGGTCAAAATAGATGCTGGCGTTGCATTTGATATCACCAGTCTGATAAAAAATACCTATAACGTAGGCATAACGAAGGTTCCATACGTTGTCATTTTCAAGGATGGAAAACTACTTGAACATACACAAAGTGCTTTAACAAGAAAAGAGTTGAGCGATTTAGTTTCAAAACATTTGTAAAATAAGTTGGAGCACCAACGTTAGCCAACGTTGGTGCTCCAACTATTTGTTTATTATCTTGTAACTGAATTAATGCCTTCTATCATACTCATATCCTCTAAAAAATGCCCAGTCTTTTGTATAAATAGATTTTTTTATTTTACTGAAACGATAACCACGACTTCTGATTTCATTTCTTCTTATGTAAAGTTCTTCTTTATCGTCTCCATCACCTCCGGCAAGGTAAATAAATCCTTTGATATGTCGGTTGAACCGGGGTTTTATAGGAAGATGTGCTTCATCTAGATAATCTTCATATCTGTCAATAATTGCTTGGATAATTTCTTGTAGTAAATCATTTTTTTGGTCTTTTGTTCCAGGAAGGAGGCAGACATAAAGGACAATGATGGGAATAGCGTTTTTGGGAGCTTTACGACGTTTTTTGTAGTAATTTTCTCCAGGCTTGAATGAGTTTGTAAATTTAAAATGAGCTATGTTGCGTAAATGAGAGTTTGTTTTTATGAATGTAATAAAATCATTCATAAATGAAGCATAATATTCGGGTTTGATTTGAAGATGAATTTTATATCTATGTGCAGCACCGTTAAGAACTTCTTGTTTTAATCCTTTAAAATATGCTTTTTTATCGTCAGCTCTCTGTGGAATAGTAAGTTGATAATATTGCAAATTATGTTTAAATATATGCGAAAGAGGCCCTGTGTCAGGATAAATTTTGTTTTCTATATCTGTGAAAAGAATTGATCTTCTAAAGTTGATCAGTTTTTTTTCTGCGTGTGTTGCCCAGTCACTAATATGAAAATCAGGAGAAACAAATCGAGATTTTGCTTCTTGTAAAAGTTGGTTTTCATTTTTGTCTAATAAGTCGCTGTAGTACCACCGGGGATTTTTAAAAGACATTGTTTTTGGGTCTTTTTGTTTGTTTAGAAAGTTAAAGTTTCTATTAAAAACTTGCTCTGGAAAATTAATCACTCCATCATCGTTTACTGCTATAAGCTCCTCAATAAGGATATCTTTTGATTGTTTTTGCATTGTTTGTGCTAATTCGGAATTAAAAAGTAAGACTATAAAAAACAATGTGTACAGACTTTTTTCCATTTTTATCTCCTTATTTGGGTAAAATGTTACTTACTAATTGCATAGTAGCGATTCTGTGAGATAAAAGTCAATATTTTCTATCGACAAATGCCCCATATAAAAGGTTAGTTTATATTTTTTTTAAAAAAATTGCTATTTGAAATGTTTAACTGGTACGATATTAGTGAAATAGAAAGTGTACCTGCAAGATACTATGCGGTATGAAAAGAGGAGAGAGGGGATGTGTAGCAAATTATTTAAAATTAAGATCGTGTTATTGGCGATAGTCTTGTTTTATAAAGTTGCTGATATCTGTGCTCCACAAGTTAATAATTATGGATATGTTGTGTTTCAAAATGCAGCAGTAGAAAAAGATGCTGAGGTTCAGAAGGTTGTATTGTATTCTCGCAAATGTGCTAATTCTAATGAAAAGATTATAAGGCATGGAATTTTAGTAAAAAGAAAGGGCGCAAAAGGGACGGTGCTTTTTTGTCATGGGTTTACTTGCAACAAATATGATGTAGGTTTCTTGCGGTTTTTATTTAAAGATTATAATTGTATGACCTTTGACTTTAGGGCTCACGGTGAAAATACTGATGGTCAATGCTGTACCTTAGGGAAAAATGAGGCGTATGATGTTATTGCAGCAGCTAAGTTTTTACGGTCTCATCCAGATATAAAAGATAAGCCGCTTTTGGTATATGGATTTTCTATGGGGGCGGTAGCATCGATTGAGGCACAAGCAAAAGATAAGTCTTTATTTGATGCCATGATTTTAGATTGTCCGTTTGGTTCTGCTGAAAATGTAGTCAAGCGGGGGTTGGATAATAAAAAGCTTTCTATTTTTGGATATGAATTTCATATTCCTGGCAGAAGGATTTTGCAAAAATATGTGTTTCACCCGTATGTGCAATCCTTTGTAAAAGCATTTTTGCAGGCTGTTGCCAATTTTGACTCAAAAAGAATCAATCTTCTTATTACTCCATTAAAACCATCAGAATCAATGAAAAAAATAGATGTTCCCTGTTTATTAATTCATTGCAAAAATGATGAAAAGATACCCGTGAATAGCATAAAAAATGTGTACTACAATGCGCAGTCAAAATATAAAAAGCTTTGGGTTACCAACGGAAGAAGCCATTACGATTCATTTTTTTATAATCCAGAAAAATATGCACAAAAAGTGAGAAGTTTTGCACATAAGGTGGTAACCGGAATTATTTATAAAAAAAATAAACATAAAATTATAGAAGACGAATCAAATGAGCTGGAGATGAAGACGCTGTTAAATATTGGCCATGTTAAATCTAAGTTGGAGGTTAGAAATGAATAAAAAAGCTATTTTAAAAAATATACTTTATCTATTTTTGGCATTTTCAGTTATGGGAGTACTCAAAAATGTATTAGCAACGCATACCAGTGTTAAGGCACAGAGAAAGTTTAATCGTATGATCAGAAACCCGAAATACAATTTGGCGATAGTGCTATTTTATGCATCAGCAAAAAGAATGCGTAAAGAAAACAAAGAATTATACGAAAAACTACAAAGCCTTAAATCAATGTTTAAAAATACAAGTAAAGTGTTTAAATATGATGACGCAGATTTGTTGTTTATGACGGTTAATCTTGCGCGAAAGAAAAATCAAGATTTACAAGAAATGTACAAAATACAGGCAACACCAGTATGTATGCTTTTCAAAGATGGTTATCCATACAAAGACAAGGCTGGGAAATTACAGTATCTTGGAGGATTTCCAAAAAGGCCACAGTTACAAGCGCTTATCAATAGAAATTTTCAAGAAGACATAGAAAGAAATAGAAAACGAAACAAGGAAATTAGAGAAAAACGCATAGAGCAAGCAAGAGCTAGAGCCTACTATTGGGGCGGCTATGGTGGTTGGGGCTATGGCGGCTGGGGCTACGGTGGCTATTGGGGCCGACCTTGGGGATGGGGCGGCTATGGTGGCTGGGGCTATGGTGGCTCTTGGGGGCGGCGTGGCTGTTGCAGAAGGTGCCGGTAAAGTTTTAAAATCATAAAACCCCTTTCACTCAGTGCCTGAGAAATTTGTTTGAGTTTCTCAGGCACCCTTATTTATGGTATTATTATTATCTAGCAATATCAGATTTTTATAGTGAAGGGTGAATTATGATTACTTTTACAATCACGAGTAAGAAAATAGGAGAATTACAGGCAGATTGCTCTGTTTTTTTTCTTGAGCAAGATTTTGCTTTTTCAAAAGATTTAATTGATGTGCAAAAGAAATATTTTCCTAATTTAAAGCATTTTTTTAAATTGAAAGAATTTAAGGGAACACAAAAAAGTAGCTTGTTAATGCATGCGTGTCATGAAAAAGAAATTTCTCATCTATTGTTTCTTGGATTAGGCAAACCATCGAAAGGCAAAAAAATAGATGTTGAAAATTTCAGAAGGGCGCTTGGGGTATTAATTCGAATTGCAGAAAAAAATAAATTTAAAAATATTACGATAAAACTTCCTGCAGCTTCTTTATTTGGTGTTCCCCAGCAGTATTTGGGCAAACAAGTTGCGACAATACTCAATATGGCGAGCTATCATTTTGATACATTTATCACCCAAGAATCGTGTAAATTTCCCCATGATTTTGACATAACTTTGTGTGTTGCGCAAAAAGATAAAAAAGCCATTACGCAAGGCTTAAAAGAGGGTGAATGTGTAGCCGAGGCTGTTAATAAGGCACGTTATTGGATAGATTTGCCACCAGCAGATTTAACTCCTATGCAGTTGGCAGATACCGCAAAAAAAATAGCTAAAAAACGTGATATAAAAATTACCGTTTTTAATGAAAAAAAAGCAGAACAACTTGGCATGGGGGGTTTAGTTGCTGTTTCTAAAGGTTCAGAGCGAGATTGTGCTCTGGTGATCATGGAATACAAAGCAAAGAGAAAAACAGCACCTACATTAGCTTTTGTTGGTAAAGGAGTTACGTTTGATTCTGGTGGATTAAGTTTAAAACCATCTTCTGCTATGGAAACTATGAAGGAGGATATGTCGGGTGCCGCTGCGGTAATTGCTGCGATGGATGCGTTAGCGCATTTAAAACCGAATGTAAACATAATTTGTGTTGCGCCTTTGGCAGAAAATCTACCAAGTGGAAATGCGACTATGCCGGGCGATATCATTACATTTTACAACGGTAAAACTGCAGAAGTGAAAAATACTGACGCAGAAGGGCGATTAATATTGGCGGATGCATTGTCCTACGTAGAAAAACACTACAAGCCAGATGCAATTGTTGATTTGGCGACTTTAACTGGCGCATGTCTCTATGCACTCGGCCCATTCTTTTGTGGTATGATGGGCAAACACGAAGGGTTGCTGAAAAAAGTGCAAAAAGCATCTGATGTATCGGGTGATAGAGTGTGGAATTTGCCCTTCCATGATGATTACAAACCTGCCATAAAATCAACTGTTGCAGATATTTCAAATATTGGTAGCAAAAAATATTTAGCAGGAACAGTTACGGCTGGATTTTTCTTAAAAAATTTTGTTAAAGATACGCCATGGGTACATTTGGATATTGCAGGAACTGCATTTAATGTTCCCGATATTAGTTACTTTAGAGATGGTGCAACCGGATTTGGTGTTCGCCTATTGGTTGAATTAGCACTTAATTGGAGCTAGAAAGCAAAAGCGGGTGTAGCTACTACACCCGCTTTTGCTTTGTTTTGTTATCTGTGTCTTTTATATCCTCTTCTTGGCCTATGATTTTTTTGCCTACAACACGTTTTTTTACTTCCTTTTACTTTTTTGGTATTTTTTTTGAATTTTCTTTTTTTGTTTGGTGGTGCCTTTTTTGAATGGTGGAAAATTCCCCAAGTTGTTCTTCTCGTGCCTCTGTTTCCAGCATGAATTGTTGGTGCTAAGAGTAAGATTATACCTAACGTGGAGAATTTCTTAAAGTTCGAAATAGTTAACACTTTTTCTTTTGTAATCATGATAACTCCTGTCGTTAACAACCGATTTCAACTCTATCTATGAAAATGTATATTCTCCATGGATATCGGTCAAGGCTTTTTCCTTTTTTTGTTTTTCTAGGTAAAAAAAGGCTTTGTCTAATTTCCTTTATTAATACTTGTATAGACAATATTGATAATCAGGCCGACCATGCATAGATAGCAGACCAATGAGGTGTTTCCGTAACTGACAAAAGGAAGACCAATGCCTTTGGTTGGTACCAGTCCAGTGGTAACTGCTAGATTAATTATTGCTTGAAGGCTGATTAAAATCACAAATCCAAGTACCGTAAACCGATAAAACGTATCGGTAAGTTGCCATGATAAACGCATACCAAAGTAGGCAAAAAAGACAAAAAGGGTGATGATGCAAAGTGATCCTAAAAAGCCGGCTTCCTCGGCAATTATAGAAAAGATAAAATCGGTGTGTTGCATGGGCAAATAAAAAAACTTTTGTTTTGAGTGGGATATGCCAACACCCCAAAGGCTTCCTGAGCCGATAGCGATCAATGACTGAATAATCTGAAACCCTGCTCCTTTTGGGTCTTGCCAGGGATTTAAAAAGGTTAATATTCTCTTGAGTCGATATGGCTTGAGGTATACCAGTGATATAATTGCGGGTATAGCAGCTAGAGCAGTTAAAAAAAGATGTTTCGGGTTAAATTGTGCAACAAAAAGAAGCATAAATGTTGTTGCGGTTAACGTAACGGTAAGACCAAAATCAGGTTGCTTGAGTAAAATAAGACCTGTTGCTCCAAGAATGATTAAAACTGGAAGGTACGCATGGGTAAATGAACGTAACTTATCTTTCTTTTTTGCAATAAAGTAGGCCAAATAAAGTATGAGTGCTAATTTGAGCATTTCACTTGGTTGAAAGCTAAATCCAAACAATTTTATCCATCTGCTTGAACCATGAATTCTTTGTGAAAAGAGAGGTATCAATGTCAAAGCGGTTAAAGACAATGAGCCCCAAAAGATTAGTGGTGTCATTTTTTTTATTAGTTTTATTGGAAAAATAAACGCGACGCCCATACCAATGAGCCCAAGGATAACGCCAATTATCTGTTTTTTGACAAAGTAGTGAGCGCAGTTGAATTTTTCTAATGCGTATACCGAGCTGGAAGAATATATAAAAACAAGACCAATAACAATTAATGTTGCTACAGTACACAAAAATAGATTGAGGTCTGTTTTAAGATTGCTTTTTTGATTAATCATTTTTTTTCTCTCCTTTATATCAGCATTTTAACGTTTTTATCATTTTAATGAAAAGAGTAGACGAGTATTTGGTTATTTTTTTGTGCAACGGTGATGCTTATAATTCCAACTTTTTAATTTGCTTGACGATCTGTTTAAAATGGTTTCCTCTTGCGATGTAATTATCAAAAAGATCAAAGCTTGCGCCGGAAGGGGAGAGTAGTATCTGATCTCCGGTTATCGCGTACGAAAAGCTACAGGTTACTGCTTGTTGCAATGTCTTAAAGCTTGCACAGGGAATATTTTCTTTGTCGCATACATTTTTAAGTGCTTCAGCCTCTTTTCCAAAACTGATAACACGGATGACGTGTGGTTTTATTTTTTTGATGAGTGGCGATCGATCAACCCCCTTGCTTAGTCCTCCCAAAAGCAAAATAATTGGTTTGTTCGACAATTTTTTGACTGCAGCGATAGTGGAAGCAGGGGTTGTCGATTTTGAGTCGTTATAAAAATCAATTCCCTGTATAGTGCAGTATTTTTCTAAACGGTGTTCAAGCGCCTCCAGCGGTAGGTTTTTAAGTTTTATTTCCGATAATTTATAATATTTTTTTATTATGTAAAAAAGAGAGGAGATTATGAGGATATTTTCTTGAAAAGTGATATGGGCTGAGTTGTCGATTGTTGCAATTTTTTGTACGGTATTATGTTGCTGCGAATATAGAAAAATATTGTTTTTTGTCAGATAAAATAATTTATCTCTGCTTCTTAATTTGTTAAGTGTGCAGTCTGTTGGTTTTTTGTGAGAGAAAAAGAAAAGCTTGCTTTTATACTGATTGAGTGGTTGCAGTTGGTCGAGTATATCAATGGGAAGCAGTGCGTGCTGGGTATTGTTTTGATAGCGAATGATATTTTTCTTTGCCTGAAAGTAGGAGCTTAGATTTTCATGCCGATCCAAATGATTCGGATGAAAATTTGTCCAGACGGCAATTTCCGGGCAAAAAGTTTTACTTAGATCAAGTTGAAAACTAGAGAGTTCAAGTAGGGCGATATCAATGTTGTTTTTTTCTTTAATCAATTGCAGCATCGGTGTGCCAATGTTTCCTCCAGCCCAGATGGATATATTTTGTGCTCGTAATGCTTGGTCGACAATATGGGTGATTGTTGTTTTTCCTACAGAGCCGGTGATTCCAATAATTGTTTTGCAAAATTCTTTTTGTAGAATATCAAGTTCACAGATAAACTTTGTTTTGTATTGCTGAACGTTTTTAAGATCTATGCCAGGACTTGGCAAAATTAGATCGTTGCGTTGCAAAAATGGTTCAATGTTGTTTTCTCTACAGTAGTTGATATTGTGCTTAGCGAGAAATATCTTTTCTTGCGCAGTGAGATTTCGCTTATCGAGCACCTCGATATTACACTGTTTATCCAGAAAATAGTTGACGGCAGATATGCCGACTTTTCCAAGTCCCCAGATTCCTATTTTTTTTTTGTTTTGTTTCATTTTTTATTTTTCTATTTGTGTTTTTGTATTATTGTATGCTTAATTGGAAAAAACACGCTAAAAACAGTATAATAAAAAAATATAGCTATGTTGATAGTGGAGGAAAAATAATTTTTAGAGGAATTATGTCATGCCTGAAAAAGATAATGAGAAAAAAGTAAGTTTTAAAGAAACCTTAAATTTACCCAATACCGATTTTCCTATACGGCCAAATGCCAAAGAAGATGACCCAAAAATGCTTGCTCGTTGGCAGGGTGATGATCTGTATACAAAAACGTTTGAGAAAAATAAGGGAAAAGAACAGTTTATTTTGCATGATGGTCCACCATATGCTAACGGAAACCTGCATTTGGGGCATGCGTACAACAAAATTTTAAAAGATATTATTTCCAAATCACAACGAATGATGGGTAAACACGTGCCGGTTACTCCGGGATGGGACTGTCACGGTTTGCCTATTGAGCTGAATGTTTCCAAGGAAAATCCTGGGGCGTCAAAAAGAGAACTGAAGAAAAAGTGTCGAGCATATGCCCAAAGATGGATTGATGTGCAGCGGGAAGAGTTTAAACAACAAGGTGTGTTAATGGATTGGGATCGTCCCTATTTGACAATGAACTACGGCTATGAGGCGTCAATTTTGCGTGCGTTTTCAAAGTTTGTTGAGGATGGATACATCGAACGGAAAAATAAAACGGTTGCATGGTGTTTTCATTGTCAGACGGTGTTGGCTTCTGCAGAGATTGAGCATAAAGAGCGCAAGGATCCATCGATTTATGTTGAGTTCCCATTTGATCAGGAAGTTTCTCAAAAATTGTTTCCGGAAGTTGGTGACAATGAAATAAGTATGTTGATCTGGACTACAACACCATGGACGTTGGCATTAAACCGGGCAGTGATTGTAAAACCAAAAGAAAAGTATGTTGTGCTCAAGGTAAAAGATAAGCATGTTATTTTAGGCAAACCATTAGCAGAAAAATTATGCAATGCAATGGAGCAGCCGTGCACCATCGTGGCAGAGTTTGATTCTCAAAAGCTTGAAGGTCTCAGAGCTAATCATCCATTTATTTCAGGCTTACAAGTACCGATTGTATTTGACCCATTTGTTGCAATGGATGAGGGAACTGCATGTGTGCACTGTGCACCTGGATGTGGTCCAGAGGATTACGAAATAGCTCTGAAAAATAATTTAGAAATATTTTCGCCATTGAGTGCGGATGGCAAGTATACCGTCGGTATTGCACCGGCAGAGCTTGAAAGTATGCCAATTGTTGATGGGCAAATCTGGGTTATTAAAAAATTAGCAGAACTTGGAAGAATGCTTTACAAAACAAGTATGAGGCACGCATATCCGCATTGTTGGCGATGCAGAAACGGACTTATGTTTCGGGCAACAAAACAATGGTTTTGTGACTTATCACATAACGATTTAAAGCAAAGAGCGTTACAAGCCTGTGACAAAATTGGTACAATTCCAGAAAAATCTATAAATCGCTTAAAGGCTACTATAGAAAGTCGATTAGAATGGTGTTTATCTCGGCAGCGTGTATGGGGTGTGCCTATTGTTGCATTGCTATGCAATAAGTGTGATTCGTTCTATGTTACTCAAGAATTGGTTGAAAAAGTTGCTGATCAGGTTGAAAAGCAGGGTGTCGAATATTGGGATATGGTTGCCGTTGATGAGTTAATTTCTCAAGATGTTGTTTGCAAAAATTGTGGTGAGCGTGATTTTTCAAAAGAAACAGACATTTTAGATGTTTGGTTTGACTCAGGGGTAAGTCATTTTGCAGTGCTGAAACAAAGAGAAGGTTTAAGCTATCCTGCAGATTTGTACATCGAGGGTAAAGATCAGCATAGGGGTTGGTTTCAAAGTTCGATTTTGACTAGTTTAGTGCTGGAAAAATACGCCTGTACAAAGTTTATTGTGACGCATGGCTTTACAGTTGACGCAAAAGGGATCAAGATGTCAAAATCCTTGGGCAATGTAATGTTGCCTGAGCAAATGATCGAAAAACTTGGTACCGATGGATTGAGGTTATGGGTTTCTAGTATCGATTGCCAAGGCGAAGCGGTTGTCTCTGACGCTTTGATCAAAAATATTCAGCAGGTGTTTCGAAAAGTGAGAAACACGTTACGGTTCTTGCTTTCTAACTTGTATGATTTTGACGTTAAAAAGGACGCGTTATCGTTAGAGGATCTACTTGCAATAGACAAGTATGCGATTGAGCAACTGTTTAAAGTGAACAAAGACATTATTGTGAGCTATGACAATTATGACTTTACTGCAGTATTTCATAAGTTGGCAGATTATTGTTCTGTTGATTTGAGTTCGTTTTATTTGGATATTATCAAAGATCGTTTGTATGTTGAAAAAGCTGATGGACGTTTGCGAAGGTCAGCTCAAACAGCATGTTGGCATTTGCTT